>ERZ1292629.1494-Hain-H43-01um-R1-1494-length-22388-cov-13_pt1 | contig 22388 bp, 24 predicted proteins | sample MGYA00564399_ERZ1292629 | MGnify/ENA primary metagenome ERZ1292629 (study PRJEB36523, sample SAMEA6512636) | groundwater metagenome | collected 2019-01-08 | study: AquaDiva: Metagenomics assemblies of 32 groundwater samples | reverse complement strand
TAGAGCAGTTGCCTTTTAAGCAAATGGTCGTAGGTTCGATTCCTACTGGGCGCACCACGTAAAAATAAACTCCTCTGCAGGAGTTTTTTTGACGTGGTGCGAGGCACAGCGATGTTTTTGTTTTGCGTAGCAAAGGCAAAAACCGCGAGCCGGGGTCGCGAAAAATTTACGTCAGTAAATTTATTTGTGACCACAAAAGCCTTACCTGTATGAGTTGTTTCTTATTCTTTAAAGTTCTTCTACAGCTGATTGAGTAATTCCTCACTGACTACGCCACGATATTTTAAGTCTTCCTTGTATTTTCTCAATGTTTCTTTGCTCAAGTGCTGGAACATTGGATCCATAACTTCTCCTTCTTTTTGTTGTTCTGATACGGCATTATTCCAATTTTCCTTAGCTTCAACAACAATTTGATTTTCTGGGTCATTAGATTTTACTAATAAATCATAACCTTCTTGAGCTTTTCTTACTTTCTCCATTAAATCTTTATATGTCCCCGCGTGGGTAAGCCAAGATTGCATAAGGATATCTTGGTTTACATTATTTTCTTTTTCGTATTCTCTTATTTCTTCAGCTGTTTTTGATCCATCAAAATTACTGGGTTCATCTATATCTTCAAGGTTTTCGCTGGGTTGTGATTCAGAATCTGATTCATTTTGCATACCTTCTTTTGTTCTAGAGTTAGGGGAAAAATTTTCTGTCTCACTCTTTTTAAATTCAGAATATAAATTCGCAACTTCTCCATAATAAGTTAAAACCTGTTCGTGAGTGCCTTTGTGCTCAACTTGGAACGGTGTGGCCTCAGTATCGGAGAACTTTCGGCCATCTCTTACCCAAGACTTTAAATCGTTTCTCATACTGAGACGAGCAGATATTTCCATAAGTTCTTTCCTGTGTTCAGGACTAATGTCTCTAAAGAATTTCTCCTCTTTTTTTCTGAAATCGGATTCATTATTTATTTTTTGGGCCCTTAAGAAAACTTCTTCAGTTTGAAGAATATCTTTTCCTGCTTTTCCCCATTCTCGTTGTTGTTTTTCTATCTCTTTGTGGCGTGCAGAAAGATGTCGCAAAAAGTTTATATCTTGTGTGTAAGTCTTGATAAAATCATCCTCTTCAGGTTTTAAAGATTTTAATTCCTGTTCACTTTTAAGAATATTTGCCAATTCAGACTCAGCAGGTATTTTTTCTAATACTAAATTCAATTTTTCGTCAGTGTCAGAGTGTTTATATAAAACAAATTCAGGGCTTATTTCCCCAGCTTCAACCTGTTTCAATTCGTCTTCATATTTTTTTATTCTTTCTTCGTGTTCCGTCAATTCGGCTATGTTCAGTTTCGAAATCAGCACAACGTCATCAGACAAATCTGTTTCCTCCATTCTCTTTTTAGTTTCAGCTATGTCAGCTTTGATTTTTTCAATGGCCTTATTTTTTAAGATCCTTGTTGATTCCAGTGTTTGATTTGGAGAAATGTCTGGGCCTGGAGCTTGTTCTTGAGTACTATTAAACGATTCCATTCCCATGGTATTTTGATTATTTTTAATACCTCAATACTACTACTTGCTATATTTTGGCACAAGTAACGAAAACTCCGCACCTTTTTATTTTATATAATGGCGCGGAGTTTTCTATTTATCTTATTTAATATCTAATTTATGTGTATGTTGTTTAATTGTAGTACCGCCCACCGGGCGGAGCTCTGGAAAGGCGTACACTTGGAGCAAAATTTAAAGAACCTTTTTTCATTTTATTAAATTATCTAATACAACATCTATGACTTACAATAAAAATCAAAGGTTACGCTGTAACATTTATGATGATATGATAGTCTCATTAGATATGAGCGATGAAGAAATTCTGGAGCTTTCGTATAAAAAGCCTTTTCGTTTTGGCGAGCTTTATGACCGTCATTATAAGCGTTTTATGGCAATTGCCAGAAAAACACTGCGCTCCAAAGATGATGCCGAAGATGCGGTCCAAGAAACATTTGTCAGAATTTACAAATATGGTAAAAAGTTCCCCCAAAACGGCGGAAAGTTCAGGCCGTGGTCTAATACTGTGTTGAAAAATTGCATGGCTGACCAGATAAACAAATACAAGAATGCCACCATCAGTCTAACCGATGAAGTAGAAGCTATAGCCCCAAGTCTGCACCCCGAAGGACTACCCGAAGATAATAGTGATAAAAACTATGTGCAGTTTGTATTAAAGAAGATAGGTGGTGCCACGGCCGAAATAATAAATTTGAGATACGTTTTGGGTAAGTCATTTAAAGAAATAGCTAAAATAATGAATATCAAAAACAGCACAGCCAGAGTCAGAGTCCACCGCTCAAAAAAAGAATTTTTGCAAATTTATGAGAAATATAATAATTATGAATAACAATTTAAAAAGAAGAATAATGTCCCGTATATATTTTGAATATACCAAGAATACTCTTCTGGAGTATCCTGATTATTTTATGTCGGCATTTTTTGTTGCCACAGCTGTGATGTTGGTATCTATCCGTGATGTTTTTGCCAATTTGGCCAGTGTGCCCGAACATAATTTGTCGGATATTTTTAATTTTTTATTTGTAGCAATGCGAGATACCAGCTGGATCCTGCAAGCGCTCCTCGCCGGTTTTGTTTTGAGAGTTGCTTTTTCTGGTGTTAGAAAAGTTCAAAAAAACATGAAGTTCGATTGGTTTGCTACAAAAAGATTTAGATACTAAGAAGAATTTTTTCTAAAGCCGTATCCAACTCATCACCACCCATTCTTGAGCGATGATATATTTCTATAAGTTTGCTATAAAAATTTTTCAAATCCTCAGGTTTCCAATTTTTGGCATCTCTCTTTGATTTATTGTAAGGATAATCTTTCATACCAAGATCTTCTTTGTTGGCACCGGCCACAATAGCAGCCATATCTCTCACTTTGGCTGTTATTTTGTGTATCAAATCTTCTGCTTCTATCCCACTAAATCTAAGTTTTTCGTACTCAAGCCAAGCTTTTTTGGCGCTCTTCTCACCTATCGCATCTTGCAAAGCAAAAGGATTATAAGCGTATTCAAAACCTGCTTTCTTTTTTTCAAAAGTTTCTTCTTTCTCTTCAAACACTCCTTTGTATTCTTTAAATAAACTTTGATTTTCCATTTTATTTAAGTTCTCCCCAATTAGACCCTGATTTTGAATCAACGATTATAGGCACATTTAATATTTTTTCAAGTGGAATAATATCTTGCATTATTTTTTTTATTTTTGGTTCCAATTCATTTATCAAATTTTCCGGCACTTCATAAATAAGCTCGTCATGAATTTGCAAAATAAGATGAACTTCTTTGTCCAATTTATTAACCACCAAAAACTCATCCACTTTCTTCATGGCGATTTTCACAATATCCGCTTCGGTACCTTGTATTGGAGCATTGATTGCCATCCTCTCAGCAGCAGCTTTAATAAAAGGCAGTTTTGATTTCAAACCTTCAAAATACCTACGGCGGCCAAAAAAGGTTTTCGTGTATCCAAACTTCAAAGCCTCTGCTTTGGTTTCGCCTAAATATTTAGCTAAACCTTCAAAAGTTTCAAAATAGGTATTGTAAAATTCTTGAGCAGTTTTCCTGTCGGAACCAAGGTTTACCGTCAGAGCACTGACTCCCATACCATAAAGAATACCAAAGTTTATAACCTTGGCTCTACGACGCATTTCTTTGTCTACTTTATTTATAGGTACACCAAAGACATGAGCAGCTACAGACGAATGGACATCTTCTCCAGATTTGAATATTTCAATAAGTTTTTCATCGCCAGAGAGAAAAGCAGCAATACGAAGTTCTATTTGAGAATAATCAAAAGCCAAAAGTTTTAATCCGTAAGGCGCCAAAAAAGCTTTTCTTATTACTTTCCCGTTTTCCGAGCTGGTAGGAATATTTTGCAAATTAGGATTTTCAGATGACATTCTACCTGTTGTAGTACCGGCCTGAATAAACCTTGCGTGCAATCTACTACCAACATCCACCATTTTTGGCATCGGTTCAATATAAGTCCCTATGAGTTTTGAAAGTTCACGATATTCCAAAATGAGAGGAATGACGGGATGCAAATCTTTCATTTTTTGCAATTCCGATTCTTTCGTTGATTTGGCACCAGTAGAAGTTTTTTTCTGATATTTAACAGAGAGCCCCAATTTATCAAAAAGTACTTCTCCTAATTGCTTAGGTGAAGAAATATTAAATTCTATACCACCTGTTAACTTCCATATTTGCTTTTCCAATTCCTTTAAAGTTTTAGAATATTCTTTATTCAAATTTTTCAAAAAATCAGTATCTATCAAAACTCCATGTTCTTCCATCTTTTTAATTATAGGAATAAGTGGTTTTTCTATTTCCTCAAAAATAAACTCCCCTTCTCTTTTTTTTAGCTCAGTAAAAATAATTTCTTTGGCTTTTTCGAAATCGTCAGTATTAGCAAAATTCAAAATATCTTCCAAAGATGGGTCGGTAATATTTGAATCTGTCACCCAAAGCGCTATTTTAGTTTCTTCGAGGCCAGCAGGAAAATTTTCTGGAGAAAAGTCTGGCCGAGCATCAGCGAGGAGACCCGAGGACTTTTCGGAAGAAAACTTTTCCTGCTGGCCATTTTCACCTACAACTTGTTTCAACCTTGCCCTCATACTTCTAAATTCCAATTTTTGAAAAAGAGCTTCAACTTTATTTAAATCCAAACCTTCTTTCCATTTTTGCTCTGGCAAGGCAAAATCAATCGGCGCATCTCGTCTGATAGTAGCGAGCATTTTGGAAAATTTAGCTTCTTCTTCCCCATTTTTCAAAAGCTCTATTATCCCCCTTCTGATACCTACCTCTTCCAATTTTTCCGGGGTTTTTTTCAAAACTTTATAAATATTTTCAATGGTACCGAAATTTTGAATCAAATCTGTAGCACTCTTTTCTCCAATACCAGCAATGCCGATAATATTATCAGATGGATCACCCCGCAGTCCTTTGAAATCAATCAGGAGTTCCGGTTCAAATCCAAATCTCTCCATCACTGCTTTTTCATCATAAAGAATAGTTTCTTTGATACCTTTTTTTAAAGTATAGACTTTGACACTGCCTCCTTTTCCTTTTTCATCACTCACCAACTGCATCGTGTCCATATCGCCGGAAGCTATCACAATATCTACATTATTTTTTTTCTCTTTTTCAACGATAGTACCAAGCATATCGTCAGCTTCAAAACCTTCGAGAGAATAAATAGGAATATTGAGAGCTTCACAAATCTGTTTTGATTTTTCCAACTGTATGGCCAAATTATCATCAGTTTTAGCTCGTCCAGCTTTATAACCTTCATAAACTTCATGTCTGTAAGTCGGCTTGGGCAAATCATAACAAGCCACGACATAATCTGGCTTGAGATCAGTCACAATCTTCAAAATCATAGTCACGAGCCCATACAAGGCTCCCGTCGGCTCACCAAGGCTTGTCGCAAAATCCGGCAAGGCGTGATATGCCCTATGTATTATTGCGTGCGCATCAAGCAATACTAATTTTTCTTTGGTTTTCTCCTTCATGTTCGAATTTTATCACAATATGGCTCGGCATGATGCCTTCAATTTTTTCTGGCCATTCTACGCAAATCAAGTTTTTAGGATCAGCAATAATTTCCTGCCAGCCCAAATTTAGTATTTCTTCTTCTTTTTCTATCCTGTAAGCATCTATGTGAACTAGTTTCTCGAAACCAGAAAATGAAAAATTTTCAGCAATATTATAAAATTTCATAATAACAAAAGTTGGACTCTGAATCGTTTCTTTCACCCCAAAATTTTCAGCCAAATATTTCATAAAAGTAGTCTTGCCACTCCCCAACTCTCCATATAGACCGACAATTGTGGCCGAATTGTTGCTTGGCTTTAAATTTTTACCAAAATCAAAGGCAATTTTAGCTGTCTCTTCAAGGTTTTTAGATAAAAATTCCATACTTTTATCCTAACATAAACAAAAAGAAAAGCGCTCAACAGTATAAAACCGTGAGCGCTTGATGGAATTCACTACATATTCACCTTACTTAGAAGAATATGTGGTTTCGTGATAAGTCGGGGTATGAAGTTTCGGAACACGAGGCGTTGACGTTCTAGATGAACTCGTGTTCGGCACCACAACGATACTACTAGAGGAGCCGTAACTTCTCCCATATCTACTGCCTGACACAATCATGGGCCGGCTAGCGTTAGCTGCACCAGACGCGTCATCAGATACATCACTTACCACCTTAATCACCTTGTCAGTTGCTTTCAGGCAATCACGTCGAGCATCCTTGTTGGGTGTTCCGATTTTAACCAACCTCTCGACACATCCGACAAAATTATCTGTCAGATTTTCCGTCACGGGAACAATTTGTTCCGCAATTGCCACTGCTGCATCTTGCTGTGCAAAAGCAGAAGAAATCCCCAAAAACACCAAAATAACGACCAAAAACATAGCTTTTTTCATGGTACAATCCTCCAGAAAATGGTTAATTATTGCCTAACTGAATCTGTGTATATTATAGCAAATCTGCAGAATTTGTCAACCCCACCCTGCCCCCCCTTGATCAGGGGAGGGAAAACAAAAACACTGTGATATAATTTCCTCATGACCATTCAATTTAACGAAGACAAACAAAAACAAAAGATAGGAGAGCTTCGCGAACAAGAAGAAGAAGGTTTGGCTCAGATGATGTCCCAAAAATACGGCCTACCTTACGCTGACCTTTCTGTCACCCCTATCAACATTGATGCTCTACGTATAATAAAAGAAACTGAGGCCAGAGATGCGGAAGTGGCTTCTTTTAATATAGTGAACAAAAAAATATCTCTCGCAATACTGTCTCCCAACAATAACAAAGCTACAGCGATAGTTGAATCACTCAAAGACCGAGGTTATATCCCTACCCTTTTCATGGTCTCTCACCAAAGTTTAAAAAGAGTTTGGGACCGTTACAAAGACCTTTCCTACTCAATGGAGACCAAAGGTGGCGCCCTTGATATCGAGAGTGATGAAATCCAAGATTTGGTAAAAAAAGTTAAAAACGCACAAGATATAAAATCTTCTATTGAAACTATTTTGGCTCAGAAAAAAAGTTATCGCATTTCCAGAATATTGGAAATAATATTAGCTGGAGCTATTTCTATCGGCGCTTCGGATATCCATATTGAACCAGAAGAAGCTTCGGTCAGACTGCGATATAGATTGGATGGAGTTTTGAACGACATATTAAATTTAGACAAAGATACTTTTAATCTTTTACTTTCCCGTATCAAACTTATATCTAATTTAAAATTAAATATAAAAAGCAAAGCCCAAGACGGCCGTTTCAGCATCAAACTCGGCGATTCAGAAATTGAAATCCGTACTTCCCTTTTACCTGGAGGATATGGTGAATCAGTAGTGTTGCGCGTCTTAAATCCAAAAGCTATTTCTGTGCCTCTTGAAGAATTAGGTATCAGCGAAAAATTACTTAAATTAATAATGCGTGAATTGAGCAAACCTAATGGTATGATACTCAACACTGGCCCAACAGGGTCAGGTAAAACTACTACTCTCTATGCTTTCCTTAAAAAAATCCACACACCAGAGATAAAAATAATAACAATAGAAAACCCAATCGAGTATCATCTCAAAGGTATCGTGCAAACCCAAACTGACGAAGAAAAGGGTTACACTTTCTTAGAAGGTCTGCGTAGCGCCCTGCGTCAAGATCCTGATGTGATAATGGTCGGAGAAATCCGCGATGAAGAGACCGCGGAAATTGCCATCAATTCCGCTTTGACTGGACACTTGGTCTTCTCATCACTGCACACCAACAATGCCGCTGGTACTTTCCCTCGTCTTATCGACCTTGGAGCCAATCCCAAAGTCATCACTTCAGCTATCAATATGACTATGGCCCAAAGACTCTTAAGAAAACTCTGCCCTAAGTGCAAAAAGAAAGCAGTTTTGACCGAAGTGGAAAATAAAATCATAAAAGATACTGTTGACAGCATCTCAGATAAAACATATTTGGAAGGTTTGGATATGAGTAACATATTCGAATCAGTCGGCTGTGCCGAATGCAATTTCACCGGTTTCAAAGGCCGTCTAGGTATTTATGAAGCTATCTTGACGGACGAAAAAATAGAAGCGGTGGTTATTCAAAACCCAAGCGAGAGAGAAATAAACAAAGCCGCTGAAGGTCAAAATATTTTGAATATGAAACAGGATGGTGTCATCAAAATCCTGCAAGGCATCACCTCTCTCAACGAACTCGGCCGAGTCATAGATTTAGAGGAATAAAATAAAAAGTTATACACAAAAAAAATTGCTTGGGGGCAATTTTTATGAATAATGGGGATTAGAATTCTCAAATATTAGGGATACAAATCTCTAAGCGGCACTTTCGATATTTAAACCAAAAGCAAAACACTATTCTGAGGAAAGAACTAGTGGTCCCTCCCGAAAGATGGTACCGGTTCTTCCTTGATTTAATGTCTAAATCCCATTGCTGGGATCGCCGTTTAGAGATTCGTGTCTCCAATTCAAATTTCAAACTCTTATTAAGAGTCTAGCATATATGGAAAAAAATGTCAAGAACAATAAAAAAAACGACGAAACTAAAGATTTTGAGTTTCTAGACCAAACTTTACGACCTTCCCAATGGGATGAATACATCGGTCAAGAAAATATCAAAAAAAATCTCAAGATTCTCCTCGGCGCCGCCAAAGAACGCGAGCACCCTCCAGAACACCTTCTGTTTTATGGCCCCCCAGGACTTGGTAAAACAACTTTGGCTCATCTTATAGCTAAAGAGACTAGTAGTCAAATGCGTTCAACCTCCGGTCCGGCGATTGAAAAAGTTGGAGACCTTGCTTCAATCTTAACAAACCTTTCTCCTGGAGATATTCTTTTTATAGACGAAATCCACCGTTTAAATAAAACTATCGAAGAAGTCCTTTATCCAGCCATGGAATCAGGATCACTCGATATTATTATTGGCAAAGGTCCTTCGGCTCGTACTATTCAACTTGAATTACCACCCTTCACTTTAATAGGGGCTACGACTAGAGTCGCTATGCTTTCTTCACCACTGCGTTCCAGATTTTCCGGTGGCATCTTCCGTTTGGAATTTTATAACCCTGAAGAAATTACCAGTATCATAAAACGTTCTGCTAACATTTTAAGAGTTTCTTTATCTCAAAATGCCGCTGGAGCTATCGCCGACAGAAGCCGATTTACTCCACGAACCGCTAATTATCTTTTGAAGAGAGCCCGGGATTATGCTCAGATGCAAAAAAAGAGTATTGATGAAATGGTGGTAAAAGAAGCTTTTAAACTTTTGGGTATAGATACTCTCGGACTTAACGCTTCAGACAAAGCTCTGCTTGAAACTATTGCTATCAAATTTAAAGGTGGGCCGGTTGGACTTAACACTTTGGCCGCTTCCCTCTCGGAAGAAGAAGCTACTGTAGAAGAATTCAATGAACCCTATCTTCTCCAAATTGGTTTCCTAGAACGCACTGCACGCGGCCGTGTCCTCACTGAACTGGCTTACAAACATCTTGGTTTAGATTTTCCAAAAGAAAAACAGAAAAAATTATTATAAATTGTAAAATATGTCAGGACACAATAAATGGTCAAAAATTAAAAATAAAAAAGCAGTTACCGACGCTCAAAAAAGTAAAATTTTTGGTAAGCTGGTGCGCTTCATTGCAGTTGAATCTAAGAAAGCTAAAGGAGATGTAAATTCTCCCGGACTTCGCACTGCTATTGAAAAAGCCAAAGAAGCCAATGTGCCGAACGATAATATTGAAAGAGCGATCAAAAAAGGTCAAGGAGGTGAAGGCGGCGAAATGGAACAAATCACTTATGAAGCTTATGGTCCGGGTGGTTGCGCTCTTATGATTGAAGCTTTGACTGAAAATAGAAATAAAGCAGCTCAAGAAATAAAACATATTCTCTCGGAAAACGGTTTCGAATTGGCCACCCCGGGTTCAGCCTCGTGGGCTTTTGAAAAACAGATTGGTTCAGGTTGGTCACCAAAAAATACTGTGGCGATTTCCGAAGAAGATGGTGAGAAACTAAACGCTTTGATAGATGAACTTGAAGAAAACGAAGAAGTTCAAGAAGTTTTCACAAATGCCGAGTGATTTACAAATGAAAAGCAAAATTATTCTTGGAATAGACCCTGGTTATGGCAGAGTCGGTATTGCTGTAATAAAAAATGAAAGAGGTAATCAAACTCTGCTTCATTCGGAATGTTTTGAAACAAGTAGTGATCTACCCCATTCCCAGAGGCTTCTTCTTATAGGAGAGAAGATTAAAGAAGCCATAAAAACTTATAAACCTGATCAAGTGGCGGTAGAAACTTTACTTTGGAGTAAAAATAAAAAAACTGCTCTGCAAGTAGCTGAAGCTAGAGGAGTAATCCTTTTGGAAGTAGCTAGACAAAAAATTATTTTGAGAGAATTTAATCCTAATCAAATAAAATTAGCAGTCACTGGTTACGGCAAAAGTGACAAGAAACAAGTAATAGATATGATAGAAAAATTGGTTAAACTTAAACCAAATGTTTGTAATCAAAAAAGGCATGATGATGAATATGATGCAATAGCAATTGCTATAACTTGTGCTGTTATTTCCCTATCCACAGATATCCTTGTTTAAGGTTATTGCAAAATAATTACAGTATGATAAAAAGTATTCACCTGATGTTGTTTTAATTAAAATAATATCCGGAATTAAAAATAATTTTTTAAGTTATGGACGATGATATAAGAGAAGATGATTTGGAGGAAAGTGATGAAGATATTCTCCCAAAATCTTCCAAGAAAGGCGATGACCCCCTTCTCACTGATGACTTGAGTGATGATATTAGTGAAGACGAAGATGTTTATGAATCCGACGATGATGAAGATGAATAAAATTTGAATATCAAAAAACTCCCCAAAAGGGGAGTTTTTTGATAAAATGTAATAATGCTAAAAAAATTTATACACAGGCACAAAACAGCTTTAAGAGCCTCTTTTATGTTGGTTTTTTCAGCTTTCTTAGTTTTGAGTGCAGTTATTTTATTTTGGATAAGTTCTTTTAAGGTACCGTCCACAGAATCAATTCAGCAAAGAAGAATTACTGAATCAACTAAAATATATGACAAAACTAGTGAAATACTTTTATATGATACCGGTGGCAACGTGAGAAGAAGCACTGTTCCAATAGAACAAATTTCCAGATACATCAAAAATGCCACTCTTGCCATAGAAGATAAAAATTTTTATGGGCATCACGGAGTAGAACCACTTTCTTTTATCCGAGCTACTTTAGTAAATATTACATCCATGGACTTCAGCCAAGGTGGTTCTACTATTACCCAACAAGTAGTAAAAAATTCTCTCTTAACAAATGAAAAACTTATATCTAGAAAATTGAAAGAATGGGTGCTTGCAATTAAATTAGAGCAAGTAACTTCAAAAGACGAAATTCTTTCGATGTATTTAAATGAAATCCCTTACGGTGGAGTTATTTATGGTGTAGAAGAAGCGAGTCAAGCCTTTTTTGGTAAAAAATCAAGTGATGTGACACTCGCCGAAGCAGCATACCTCGCAGCACTACCAAAAGCCCCGACTTTTTATTCACCTTACGGTGGGCACAGAGATAGGCTTGAATACAGAAAAAATTTAGTACTAAGAGAAATGCTCCAAAATGGTTTTATCAACCAAGAAGAATATGATGGGGCGGTAGCAGAAAAAGTAACTTTTATACCTAAAGGTGATGCTAGTATCAAAGCCCCTCATTTTGTTTTTTATGTTTTAGATTACATCACCAAAAAATACGGTGTAGACGCTTTGACTAATGGTGGGCTACGAGTCACCACGACTTTAGATTATGAGTTACAATCTATTGGTGAAAAAATAGCCAACGAATATGCCCTGTCTAATAAAGACAATTTTAACGCCGAAAACGCAGCTATTGTTGCTATAGATCCAAAAACCGGTGGAATCCTAACCATGGTTGGTTCTAGAAATTATTTTGATAAAAATATTGACGGCGCTTTTAACATCACCACCGCCAAGAGGCAGCCTGGTTCGACCATCAAACCTTTTGTTTATTCTGAAGCTTTCCTCAAAGGTTACACCCCTGACACAGTCCTTTTTGATGTAAAAACTCAGTTTTCTACAAATTGCGCACCGACCAATTTAACAATGGATAATGGATGTTATTCACCAGAAGACTATGATGGACTTTTTAGAGGTCCTATGACCCTCCGCAACGCTTTGGCTCAATCTATCAACATACCTTCGGTAAAGGTGCTTTATTTAGCTGGATTGAGTGATTCTATAAGATTAGCAAGAGATATGGGTCTTGAATCACTGAGCAACAAAGGAGATTATGGATTAACATTAGTTTTGGGAGGTGGCGAAGTCACTCCCCTAGAAATGACTGGTGGGTATGGAGTTTTTGCCAATAATGGTATCAAAACAAACATTAGCCCTATTATTGAAATAAAAAATAAAGACGGAGAAGTTTTAGAAAAACAAAATCCTAATCCAACACAAGTTTTAGACAAAGAAGTGGCTTTAAAAATTTCAGATATTCTTTCTGATAACATTGCAAGAGCTCCTTCTTATGGCCAAACCTCAGCCTTATATTTCCCAAATAGAGATGTAGCTGTTAAAACCGGTACCACCAACAATTACAAGGATGCTTGGATAATGGGTTATACTCCAAACATCGCTGTCGGTGCTTGGGCAGGTAACAACGACAACACTCCAATGCAAAAGAAAGTAGCGGGTCTCATCGTCGCTCCTATGTGGCGAGCTTTTATGGATCAAGCTCTGCCAAAAACTACCGATGAACATTTTGAAAAACCTTTAGTAGAAGACAACTCGACACTAAAACCTGTCTTACGAGGTATTTGGCAAGGGGGTATAATATCTAACACTAATACAGTGGATGGTGGTGTTCACTCAATTTTAAATTGGATTAATAAAGACAACCCTAGTGGTCCAGCTCCAATAGATCCAAATTCAGATTCTCAATTTTCACGTTGGGAATACAGCGTCCGCCTCTGGGCAGAACAAAATGGTTATTCAAATAATATTCCCTACACAGTAAACCCTTAATTTAGATTATCTTCAAAAATATTTTTGAAGATTTTAAAGTGGACTCAATTTGAGTTTGATGCATAAAAATTTCATTTCGAAAAACCGGGTTGCATTTTATTTTTAAATTATCACCTTTTATTTCTAAACTTTCTTTTGAAAGTTCTAAACCTGTTTGTTTTTTTATAATATCTAAAATAATAGATAGTTTAGTGTTATTATCTTTTTCAAGATTTAAAAATTTTTGAAGAAATCCTGAAATATTTAACATTTAAAAGTAAGATTAACGATTCATTGGCATCACAATATAAAGGAAACTTTTATCAGTTGACCCAGTTATAATAAGTGGTTTACCTGTACCTCCAAAATTCAAAATAAGGCTATCTGAAGGGATAGATTGGATACAATCAGTCACATATTTATTATTAAAATTTAATTCAATTTCCTCACCTGTAACCGAAGCATTTATCGATTCATTATATTCACCAATATCATTATTTTTTGATTCTATATCAAGTGATTTATTTTTTATATTAACTTTAAATTTAACTTGATTTAATGAATCAGAAAAAATATTTGAGGTTTTTATAGAATTAATAAAATCATTTTTTAAAATAGTAGCCGAAGAGGTGAAAGTTTTCGGTATTATTTGTTTATAATCAGGAAAAGTCCCATCTATAAGACGTGATACTACATATAAACCATCAATAATAAAAGCGGCTTGGTTTTTTTCAAAAATAATATCTACATCACTATTAAAATCTTCAAATAATTTTATAATTTCAGAAACATTTTTAAAAGGTATTAGAGTTGATGGAAAATCTATTGGGTTTTTGGTATTAACTTTTTTTTCTGCTAAACGAAAAGAATCTGTAGAAACAAAAATTAAATTATTATCTCCTTTATAAACATACACACTTGAAAGTTCTGGTTTAATATTAGAATTAGAAGCACTATACCAAACTGATTTAAATCCAGATATAAGATCGTGACAATTTATTTTTATTGATTTTAATTCTTTATCTCCGGGAACAGGTTTAAGTTTTGGAATACTTGGAAAATCCTCAAATGGTATGCATTTGATAACCGCTGAATTTTTATTTGAAGATATTTTTAAATTATTTTCTTTAGTTTCAAAAACTAAATCATTTTCTTTAATTGAAGATAATACTCCAAGTAAAATATTGGCTGGTACCGCTACAATACCTTTTTCTTTAGTTTTAATTTTAGTCTCAATTTCTACTCCAATATCTAAATTAGTGGATTTTATAATCAATTTATTATCATCTAAAGCTTCTAAATAAATACAAGAGAGTACTGGTAAAGTTAAATGTTTATTTGCTAATTTCGAAGCTTTTTGGATTAAAGGTTCTATTTTTGATTTTTCACATTCTAATTTCATTTTATTGGATGATTTTTTAATTTTAAATTTATTTTTGTTTATATACTTGTGGATTTGTGGGTTGTTTATTTTATGTTTAATTTAAAAGGTATAATATTTTTTATATTTTAAATTTATGTTAACAACTAGGTTTATATTAATTTTAAATTTATATTTTATTATTTTTAATAACAAGGACTACACACTTAATGAACACCTAATCAACAGGTAATCACCCTATCATTCCCCTAATTTCTTGTATTTCTTTTGATAACAACATATCACTTTTTATTTCACTTTTAATTTTTTCATAAGAATGAATAACTGTGGTGTGGTCTCTACCACCCAACTTCTCCCCTATTGAAGGATAAGAAATACTAAAATCTTCTCTTAAGATATACATTATTATTTGTCTGGGTTTAATAACCTCTTTCTTTCTAGTTTTTTCATAAATACTTTCTTCCTCGATTTTATAAAAATCAGCGATTATTTTAACTACTTCTTTATAAGAAAGTAATTTCTTTTGTTTGATACTGTTTTTAACCAAATCTTTAACTTCGTTTAAAGTTAAAACTTTATTTTTGGTTTCAGATTGGCAAACTATCAGGTTTATAACACCTTCCAAATCTCTAATGTTTCCTCTTATAGAATCAGCTAAATAATCAATAATACCATCATCTACAAAGAGATTTATGCTGGCACATTTGGATTTTATGATAGCTACTCTTGATTCATTATCAGGGGCTGGTATATCAATCACCATACCGGCTGCAAATCTGGATTTTAATCTATCTTCAAGACCAGTGACAAAATTTGGGTGTTTGTCGCAAGAGAAAACAATATGTTTGTTACTATCTTTCATTATATTGAAAAGGTGGAACAACTCCTCTTGAGTTTTTTCTTTACCAGAAAGGAATTGGACGTCATCCATAATAAGCATGTCGTATTTTCGGTATTTGTCTTTGAATTGATCTACTTTATTGGCTTGGACCGAACTGACATAATCATTGAGGAATTTTTCAGAAGTGAAATAAAATATTTTTTTTGAGGGGTCTACCGCTTTGACTGCATTACCTATGGCTTGGATGAGGTGGGTTTTACCGTGGCCACTGTTGCCGTATATGAAAAAAGGGTTATAAGTTATCCCGGGATTTTTTATGACAGCTTGAGCGGCGGCATAAGCTAATTCATTGAATGGTCCAACCACAAATGATTCAAAAGTATATCGAGGATTTAAATTATCATCTTTATTTACATAGTGTTCTGATAAAGGAAGTTCTTTAGTTGGAGAGGATTGTTTAGTTGGAATGTATTGGTTTTTTTGTTTACTCTCCTCTTTGATGACGTACTCTAAAGCATGAATGGACTCAGAAGATTGTCTTAAAAGTTTTAAAATAAGACTGTGGAATTTTTTTAACAGCCATTCTTGAACGAAAGTATTAGGAACACTCAAATATATTACTCCACTCTCAAATCCGGAGATTTTAGTGTCTTTAAACCATGTTGCAAAATTTGCTTTAGATACGAAGGACTCGATCTCAAGTAAAACATTGTCCCAAAGTTCTTTAGTGTCCATAGAGCCATTATATATTCAAATTATTTTTAGGGAACTTGTATTTATCATTAAATATGTTTATAATCTGTGAATACGAAGTTAACAAGTCTTAAGAGCTAATTTATAAAAAAATGTCAATCACATATCAACCTAAAAAAAGAAAGAGAGCAAAGACTCACGGTTTCCTCAAACGCAGTAAAAGCGCAAATGGAGCTAAAGTATTAAAGAGTCGTCGTCAGAAAGGACGTAAGAAGATTTCGGTCTAATTTGTAATGTTTCCTAAAAACAAAAGGATTCCCAGGAAGATGTTCCCATTACTCGCAAATGGGGCTAAAGTGTTTAAAAATAACGTTTTTTTACTGAGATTTGTCCCCAATAATGAACCAGGCAACCGTTTTTGCTTCTCGGTTTCCAAGAAAGTGGCTAAAAATGCTGTAGTTAGAAATAGGCTTAGACGCACTGGTTATCGATATTTGAACCAGTACCTTCCCGAGATACAGTCAAAAATTATTGCAGTCTTTTCATTCAAAATAATACCCAAAAAAGACGAAGAAATTATTAAAAGTTTGGAAGCCGTATTAAAAGAGTCAAATTTAATCAAATAAGAACAAAATAATGATAGCTTTTTTCAAAACAATAATTTATATACCACTTTATAATATTTTAATTCTTATTTTAAATGTGAGTTGGATTGACGCTGGGCTGGCTGCTGTTATTTTGACAGTGCTGGTTAAGATTATCCTCTACCCTCTTGCTAAAAAGTCCACGATTGCTCAAGCAAAAATGAAAGAAAAAGAAGGAGAGTTAGCTTTGATAAAAGAAAAATACAAAGACAAACAAGAACAAGCGTTGAAAACTATGGAATTTTATAAAATCAATAAAATCAACCCTTTTTCCAGTATTTTAACCATTATCCTTCAAATTCCAGTTATTTTTTCTCTTTATTATATCTTTTTGAATTCAGGTTTGCCAAACATTGATACAAATATGCTGTACTCTTTTGTAAAAGTGCCAGCCACCGTGTCTATGATTTTCCTAGGGTTTGTAGATGTTTCTCAAAAAAGCATTGTATTGGCGGCTTTGGCAGCCATAACCAGTTTTTGGCAGATGCATTTGGCTTCAAAGGTCATAAAAACTGATCAAAGCAAGCCCAACTCCGCCAAGGCTCCGCTGGGTAAAGAAGATTTTGCTCAAATGATGGCCAAACAAATGAAATACACTATGCCCTTGATTGTTTTCTTTATATCTTGGAAAATTTCAGCAATCATCGCCCTTTATTGGTTCGTCAGCAACCTTGTCGGTATTGCTCAAGATGTTTATGTGAGAAAACAGATGAAAAAAACGGTCTAAAACGACCCCCCTTTCTTTTTGACCCCACCCCGATTTTCTTACGAAAATCTACCCCTCACCTTCGCAAGGTGAGGGGTAACTTTCCGCAAGGAAAGTGGGGTGGGGTCGCTATTCCCCTATCCTAAGCATCCACAAGTAACCATCAATTTTGTTTCGGAAAATCAAATGAGTTTCGTCTGGGGAGAGACTCATATCTATTACATCAATTTTTTGATCAGATAATTCGGTTAAATTAGCGATGTTGTAAAAAATGTCATTAGTCGTCTCTATTTTTTCTATAAAATCTTCAGTTGAAACCAATCCTTTATACCAAATATCAGGGTAATTACCTTTTGGTATTTGGTTTGGTATGGCACAGTAAACAGTTGGACTCTTTTCTTTAAGCCAAACACATTTTTCAGCCATAGTACTCAATGCTATTTTTGTTGTGATAGCAGTTTTGTTTTCTATAAGATAAAGAGTTGGGGAAGGGCCACCACTTGATATTAAACTTAAAGATCCGTCATTGTTTGGATTTGCTGAAATACCTAGAACACCAGAACCTATTCTTTTTAAAGTTTTACTAGAGACATCAAAAGAATAAGTAAAATCAATACTTTGCGAACTACCTTTGGTTTGCATCATAACAGTGTTGGCATTATTTGGGAGCCATTTTGGTAGCCAACCAGTGAGCGGATGAGTCATAACCATACTGCTTCCAGTACCATCCGGATTAGAAACAAACCAATTCGAATAAGAACCGTTTAAGGTGTAGTAGAAAATTTTAGTACTATCTGGTTTTATCGATATTTCCTTTACACCAGTAGGTAAATTGCCAATAGTGGTATCAAACGGAGTTAATATTTCGCTTGTACTGCTAGCTTTGGTTTTATTTAATTTTACAAAATTGGTTTCTATAATTTCACTCTCTGGTAATAAAGTTTGAGCCAAAAAGCCGGATCCGTTCGGTAACCAAAAAGCTCGGATGATTTTGGGTATGGTGGTGTTAGTTAGTCTTTCATTGTTTAAAGAGTCGGATTTGGTCTCGTAGACGTTGCCAGTGCCCTTCTCTACGAACCTGACTACACTGGTGGTGCCGACGTTGAAAATGACCGCTCCGGCTACTGGTTCGTTTGAAATCTTTCTAAGTCTGGGTATAGGTTGTTTTACAGAACCATCTGATAATCCATCAGTTGAAGAAGCTGTATTGTTATTTGTTGTGGTGGTTGTGCTATTTGCCCCCATGTCGTCTCCACCTCTGCCAAATGGAAAATAATCACTTATAGAAAACCCTACTCTGCTCTCCCCTCCTTCTGTTTGGGGTTTTGAACCAAAAATCAAAAACAATGCTATTCCGATGATAACCAGTATGCCTACTATAAGTAATATTTTTTTTGTCATTTTGTTTTAATACTTATTACCATGTACCTGATGATCCTCCAGGAACAGACATATGCCAATGATCACCACTAGAAGGAACCGTCCCCCCACACGTGGAACCTGTGGGTTCCCAAAGGAATCTAGCTGTGGTGCCACCAAGAGATCTAGTGACTTCTCTACATGCGGTTGGGTTATTTGTGGATCCAGTAAGGTAGTTATTTAAACTAGTGTTTGAAGCAATATCTATAGCTCTACCTTGATAATGGGCAGAATTTACAGAATGGTTTCCTCCTGTTGTACTTGTCACTGTGACACAATTTGGGCAGGCTGTAATTAAAGCATCGCGAGCATTTATAGTGGTTGTTAGTAGCTCTGTTACCCCTAGAGTTCCTCCTGCACCTGTAGGAGCAGTTATGGTGACTGCATCTATATTTAAATTAATATTCAAAAGATTTGGATTGATAGTATAAAGAATAAGCCAAGCACTTAAAACCAAAACTAAACCATAAATAGCATTTTTTATTCTTTCTTTACCAGCACTTTTGCCTTGGACAGCATCAGTAGACATATATTGAAAACCACCAATAACAATCATAAGTACGGCTGTGACAGCAGAAGCTGCTATAAGAATATTAAAAAGAGCTGGTATGTATACTGCTAAAGTTGTTTGACAATTTGGGTCTGGTATCGTTTTGGTAGAGTCGTTTGGGTCTGGTAATCTTAAGTTTGGATCACAACTGTTGCTTGTTATTCCTGGAAGTGGAGTTAAAACAGTATAAGTGTTCTCTTGGGCAAGAGCTGTAAAAGCAAATAAACCTCCTGTTGAAAATACTGCTATCAAAAAAATTATCGTAATTATTTTTTTCATTCGGTTAAAAAATTATTTTTTAAATTGCATTGTTAAACCATTGCTAGCTTCCTGTAGAATACGGTTGGCGTTTGTTACTTGCAAAGTAATGTTAGATTGACCAGTCTCTCCTTCCGGTTTTTTAAAGATAGCTGTTCTGGAACCGGAAAGATCAGGTATAGCTTGGTTATTTAAGCGCCAAGCGTAAGTTAAACCGTAAGAACCTTCTTTGGTAAAGTAGTATGGAGCCGCCAAAATTTGGATTTCACCCCCTTTTAAATTAAAGGTACCAGTAACCGCAGAGTCAAAAATATAGCCATAATAAGGGTCATTTTGGTAAAAAACTATTTGGGGGTCTATTGGAGATACACGTATAAAACCTTGAGCAGTTAAATTACTTATCGGATCTGTTACCATAACTTGTATAACATCACTTTTTCCTAATATAGAACCATTCAGAATAAGTACACTTTTGCCATAACCTGATTGATTTTGGTAACTTTCCACATTGTTTGACCATTTGTACACTAAATTTTCCGAAGATATTCTTTTACCATTTCTAATCAATTCAGGCATGGCCACAATTTTTAAAGTACCCTGCATAGGATGTAGAGCTTTGCCTTTATAAAATGGAGGTACATATGAATCAGCTTCCCAAACTAAACCAACACCAGCTGGTTTTATAGTAAAGGATTTTGAAAAAGAATAACCACTCAAGAGATCGATTTTTATTTCGATCTTTGTTTCTGTACCAACTGGGCCAGTTCTGAATGAATATTTGGTTTCCCCTTTACCATTCAAAACTATTTTGTTGTCTTTATACCAAGTAATATTTGCCGAATCCAAATCATCGGTGTAAAGAGTAAGATTTATTGAAACTATCTCATTATCTCTTGGATAGCTAGGTGTTGTTTTAACACCAAGCTCGTTTGAAAGAGCATAAGGGATATTGATACTAGCTTGAGCATGAGAAATCATGGGTAAAAAAACCATTCCTATACTTGCCATAATCAAAATTTTTACAAGCCTATTTTGCATCCTTTTTATTATATCATTTCCTCTGTTTGTATATTCACCAATTGTTGATAATAATGTATATTTAAGTATATGAATCCCGTTAGAAATATTCTAGAAATCTATCGGGTAGTATTATTAGCTTAATTTCTAACGGGATGAATTCTATTTCTCCAGAACTAATATTTTCGGTACTAACTTTAATTGTTTTATTTTTGTATTGGATGTTTAATTTTATAGTTATTTATCACTTAACGCGTTTCGGCATTGGTGTCCAGCCCAAAAAGTTTGCTGCCGTATTTTTGTTGGGAGCGATAGTTTTGTTTTTTATAAGCTCTGTACTTTTTGCTAGTCTGGATTTAAATTATTTAAAAAGTCAGTTAGAAGGAGTTATTAAAAATTCGGCTTTTAATGTTAGTTATTCAAAATAATGAAAATTTTTTCAATTTTTACAAAAACAGCAGACTCTTTTGAAGGAGAAGAAAATGGTGAAAAAGTGGTTTTGCTTGTTCGCCGGCATCCATTTTTTATTATTATGCGTGTGATTTTATTTATTATTCTTATTGTGATACCAGAAGCGGTTTATCAGACGGTTTCTCCCCTATTGTATACAAATGGTCTTACAGGTTTATTTTTCTTTGTTTACAGTCTCTGGTGCCTTTTTATCTGGTCTGGTATTTTTTATTCTCTTACTATGTATACTCTGGATGTTTGGATTGTTACTGATCGGCGAATTATAGATAGTAAACAACATGGTTTTTTCAACCGCACAGTTTCTGAGTTGCATTTAAATCGAGTTCAAGATGTTTCAGTTGAGACCAAAGGGTTAATCCAAACATTTTTCAAATTTGGTAATGTGCAAATACAAACTGCCGGTGCTGATGAAAAGTTTAAATTTATGCAAGTCCCCAATCCCGGGAAGGTTAAAGATGAAATAATGAGATTGGTTGCTATTAAGCTTTAATTTTACCTTGAGCTAAACCAGCAGCTTTACCAATAATACCACCTTTATCTTCGGCCATAGTCATAACAGCAGTCGCTGCTATTCCGGCAGTAAAACCAGGTAAAAAACTTAAAAAGAATTCGATTACTGCTCCTGAACCTATAGCTGCCAATCTTTTTGGGCTTTTAGTAAAAGAAACTCCTAGTATTAAAAACCAAATCCAAAAAGTAAAATATGCTGCTACTGATATAATTGGTCCAATAATCAATCCTATACCAAGTGCTGTCAAAATAGCTTGTGCCAAATCAATACACAAAGCTACTATTATCATACAAGCAGCCATCCATACTTTTATTCTTTCTTTTTTTTCTGGTTGTTGTTGAGAAATTTGCCTCACAGGCCTTCTTAAAGGTGTTCGGTTTTGTGTATATGTCTCATCCATTTTTTATTTCTCTTTCAAATCATTTTTCTGTCTTTTCATAGCCAAAACTTGTGAAGGGTCAGAAGTGATGATTTGCTCTTCAGTATAGGAAGCGATGATTTTGATAGCGACATGTTTGAGTCCCGCAAAGAAAATACCCTCCCCTACTCCAGATTCTAGAAGTAAATATTTTTCTTCATCAGTTAAATTAAACACTTGCTGAAGACGGTCTACAACAGTCGGTGATTGTTTAAGTAATATTTGAATAGAAGAGTTGCTGACAATAGGCGCCCCATAAGGTGATTTGAGGAAGTCGTCTACGTCTTGAGTGATGGTAGCGAGCCCTAGATAGTATTTACGACCTCTTTTAGCTAGAGAGAGAAGGAAAGAAGCAGTATCTTCAGATTTCATCATCCACCAAGCTTCATCTAT
>ERZ1292629.1493-Hain-H43-01um-R1-1493-length-22400-cov-8_pt1 | contig 22400 bp, 23 predicted proteins | sample MGYA00564399_ERZ1292629 | MGnify/ENA primary metagenome ERZ1292629 (study PRJEB36523, sample SAMEA6512636) | groundwater metagenome | collected 2019-01-08 | study: AquaDiva: Metagenomics assemblies of 32 groundwater samples | reverse complement strand
TAAGAATTTATAATTCTACTGGCACTTTAATTAATTTAACTAATTCTACAACTTCGCCTTTGTTTGTTAATTTGACTACTCAATATGATGGAATTTATTATTTTAATGCAACAGCGTGCGATTTAGTTAATCAGTGTAGTGATAGCGAGACAAGAAATGTAACCCGAGATATAACTAATCCTTTAATTAATTTTACGGTGCTTACGCCTGCCAATTCTTCTGTAAAAATAAATAATTTTACAGTTTATCTTAATATAACTGAATTAAATCTTGCAAATGTTAGTTGGAATTTCAATGGAACTTTAAGTATTTACAATGTAATTGCAAATTCAAGTTACTTTACTGGTGCGGCTCCAAATTATACTTTTACAATTAATCAAATTGGTTTAATAGCCGGAAATAGTTATTTCTATAATCTTTCAGTAACAGATTTGGCAGGTAATAGCAATAAAACAGAAACACGATTGATAAGGGCAAATTCTGCTCCAAGTTTTGGAACAGTAAGTTATTCTCCTATTACAAATGCCACTCTTGACCCGGGAGTCGTTATTTACGCTACTGCAAATATTTCAGATACAGATTATAACCTGGAAGGGGCTGTGTTAAAATGGAAAAATTACACTGCGAACTGGAATGAGGCAAGTTCTGTTGTAATGTTGAATCAAACTCCTATTTATGGGATTGATAATCCCTTAAGTCCAAGCACTATTTTTAATGTTAGTTTTACAACTGGGAACTATGACACGAATATAACTTTTATAATTACTGCTAATGATACTATTGGAGAATCTATAAATTCAAGCAATAATACTCTTCCTGTTTTGTGGGACTGCACATGGAGTACCGATACTGCTGATTTTGGAGCTATTTCTGGATGGGCTCTAAATAAATTTATAGGAAATATTACTATAAATAATACTGGTGATAATTCTTATTGGAATAATAATTGCTCTTTAGGATTTAGGCTTACTTATGCTTTGACAGAAGGAAGAATTTATTTTAACGATGAATACATCAAGCCCTCTAATATATACAATCTTAATCCTGGACAAAATCAAACAATAAAAGTTAATGCAAGTTTCTTATCCGAGATTAAGCAGGAATCCGAGATAATAACTTTAAATGAGATACGAGGGAGAGCGCTAACTTCCTCTGCAAATGTTTCTGCAATAATTGTCAGTACTCAAAATGGACCTTATTTATATCAATCATTAACAAGTTACAACGCCACTATGTATCTTAAACAAAATGAAAGGCTTGCGCTTAGGGGATATGTAAGAAATCTTATGGGCGATGGAACTCCTGAAAATTCTACGAACGAAACTATCGCGAGATGGATTGTCCCAAGTTCATTAATTAATGTTAGTGGAAATATTACCACAAATTTTACTAATTTAACCGATAGTCTAACGCACTCTATTGATGCGGACTTTAGTTTTGCAAGCGATTCTATACTGGCGGGTTTAACGCCTGGAGTACAAACTGTGAAATTATCACTTTATGGGTATAATCTCACCGGTGGCTTATTTATAGATGCGAATGGTAATAGTATGCTTAATTCCAGCGTTAGTATTACTTTCCTATGTTACAATGTTAGCGACGGAACTTGTGTAACTGCGTGCGGACACGCACAGGATCCTGATTGTGCAGAAGCTGTGGCTGGAACAACTACAGTAACAACAACTGGCGGTGGCGGTGGAGTTAGTCCTACTCAGGCAGCCGCAGTTGTAATTTCGCAGACATTTGAAGCTACAAGGGGAGAAACTAATAGTTTTGATTTAGTTGTTAATAATAAATATGCAAATTCAACACTGAAAAATCTTAAACTAAGTTTAGTTGGATATCCAAGTCAGTATATTTCAATAACTCCTACAAGCATTGTTCAGATAGTTCCTAAGGGTAATGCTAAGTTTATTGTAACCTTAAAATCTCCGAGTTATAAAAGTTATGAAATGATTTTGCTTAATGCTACAATAACTGGCATATTAGTTTCATCTGATGGAATAAGCTCGAGTTATACTGAAAAAAGAAATATTTTGTTTATAATAAATGAAATTAGCAAAGAAGAGTCTGTAACTTATCTTTCTGAAGCAGAAGCTGCTATAATTGAACTAAGAGAGAATGGTGTAAATGTTGCTGAACTTGAAAATTTGTTTAAATCTGCTAATGAAAAACAAAATTCCCAAAGATATACTGAAGCAGGAGAAATAGCTAAACAGATAATCGCTACTCGTGATAGTGCTTCTTCTGCAGAAAATATAATAAGAAGAGTTATTGAGGCTATGAAAAATCCAAAAAAGAGTTATATGCTTACCGGAGATGTTACAAAAACATTTTTAGGAGAAGATAATATTCCTTTGCGAGATTTGCTTACTGGAAATACTATTTTTAGCAGTGAAGCTGTAACCTCTACAATAAATTTAGCTATTGCTGCATTTGAAAGAGGAGATTATACTACTGCTAATGAGCGAGCTATGTCGGCTTTATCTTTATTAGCTATTGAAAGAAGAGGAAATGCACTAATGTTTGTTTATATGTACTGGCAATATCTTTTGTTGGCAATATCTTTCTTTGCGTTATTTAGTGTGTTAGCTTATAACCAAATGAAAAAGAAAGGTATAAACGAAAAAATACAGGATTTAGTCAAAGAAGACGAAAACATTAATGATTTAATAAAGAAAAATCAGGAAAAATATTTCTTAGGTAAGGAAGGTACTGATGATTTCAAGCAGAAGAAGGAAAGTTATGAAAATAGATTATCTTTTATTAAAAAATTGAGATTAACTTTGAGAAATAAAAGAATTAAGATGCTTACTCCCGAAGAAGTATTGCCTAATTTAGACAAGGAAAAAGTCCAAATAGAACAAGAAATTATACATCTTCAGACTAAATTTTATAAAAAAAGAATAATTTCTGAAGATGAATATAAGAAAGAATTTGAGCAGCTTAATGAAAGATTGGCTGAAATTGAAGAAGAAAGAGTCACACTTCAGATTTTGAAAGAGAAAGAGAAAAAAAGATTTGGGGTGTTTCATTATATTCATGAATATTTTGAAAGCAAGAAAAAAAGAGAAGATGAAGATTTAAAATTAAAAATAAAGGAGATGTTAGAGGAGCATGGAAAAAAGTAGGTTATTTGTTTGTTTGATATTAATTGGAATTTGTTTTAGCTTAGCTTTTGTTATTTCTGCAGAACAAGATAATACCTTTAGCAGAGATGATGCTGTTAAGGCGATAAATGATTCACAATTGGTTATAGAAGATATGAAGAAAAATAGTTTTTCTGTTAATTATGCTTCAGATTTATTAATAGAAGCTCAAAGAACTTTACAAACAGTGGACTATGCTGAAATTCTTAGAGACTTAAATGCAAACGCGGCATTGAGGGCAGAAGCTTCGCGAGCATTAAATTTAGTTAATTGGAAAAATTTGAATTATAGCGCAATTATTGAATATACTGATAAAATAATTGAAGCAAGAGATAAAGCATTTTTAATTTTAGATAGTTTAACTGCAGTAAATTTAAGAATTGAAAATGAGAAAAAAATTGGAACAGATACTTCAAATGTAGAGATTATAGTAAAACAAGCGCAGGAATCATTTATCGCAGAAAGATATGATGAATCTTTGAGTTGGATAACTAATGCCAATAGTGAATTGGATAAGGTTGCTCAAGAAAAAGCAAGACTGGCTGTTTTTAAGAGTTTTTCTGTAAATTTCTTTCAGAAATATTGGATTTATATGGTTATAATTTTTATTTTAGGTTTTATTTTATTCTTGTTTTTACGAGGCAGAATTAAAAAATATAATTTGATAAAAAAAATAACTCATCTTAAGGCAGAGCAACAAGTTCTTACAACTCTGATGATAAGAACACAAAATGAAAGATATAAGGAAAATAAAATTTCTGGATTAGTTTATAATATTAGAATTAAAAAATATCAGGAAAGAATAAACGAGATAAAAGAAAGTCTGCCTGTTCTTGAGGCAAAATTACATGACAAGAAAATTGGAAAAAAGAAAATTAAAGTAGAATAGGTTCAATTTTATTTGAAGTTATCGCGCAGTTTTTAAATAAGAAGATATGGTAAATAACATGGTAGAAAAATATATTGAATTAAACTTGAATGATGAGAAGTCTGGAAAGATAGCAGAAATTCTTTCTAATAAAACTGCTAAAAAAATACTTGGCTTGCTTGCTGAAAAAGAGCTTTCGCAAGGAGATATAGCTAAGGAGTTAAAGATTCAGCTTAATACTATTGATTATAATATTAAAAAATTAGTTGACTCTGGCTTAATTGAAAAAACTTCCAACTTTTTTTGGAGTGTTAAGGGCAAAAAAATTCCAACTTATAAACTTGCTAATAAAAGGATAATAATTTCAACTAAAAATAGTTTTCGGGGTTTAACTTTATCTGCTATTATTGGCGGAGCTATGTTTGGTTTGGGTAAATTTGGATTTAATATTTTTAATACGGATAACGCTCTGCAAATTGCTGAAAAAGTGAGTGATGTGGCTTATGCTTCAGAAGTTAGTTTGACTGCGCCTGCTGCAGGAAATGTCGCTCAAACAACTAGTTATTTTGGCGAAGTTTCTATTTGGATTATTGTTGGTTTATTTGCTGGCAGTTTAGCTTTTATTTTATACAGAAAAATCAGACAGATGAAAGGAGGTATGAAAATATAACAAACATGGATAAATCAATACAAATGACTTTGATTATTGCGGTAACGATTCTAATAATTTTCGGAATTGGTGCTATGATGGTCTATAATGTTATGCCTACTAATCTTAAAAATACTATTACTGTTAGTGGAAGTTCTACATTAGATGTAACGCCTGATTTAGTTACAGTTTACTTTAATGTTGAAACAAATGGAAGTTCGGCCCAGATTGCAAAAGACGAGAATGCTAAAATTGTTGATGATGTAATAACTGATTTAGTGAAGAAAGGTTTTGCTAGAGAAGATATACAAACACTAAATTTTAATATATATCCTTGGCAAACATGGGAAAATGGAAGAACTGTTGATAGGGGATATAAGGCATCACATCAAATAAGAATAGAACTTAAAGAAAATAAGTTTTCTATTGTTGGAGATGTTATTGATGCTGGCGCAGATGCTGGAGCGCAGATAAGCTCTATTAATTTTGAATTATCTCAAGATAAACAGAATGAATACAAGGCTCAGGCTTTGAAAGAAGCAGGAGAAGAAGCTAGAATCCAAGCAGAATCTGCCGCTGAGGGCGTTGGAAAGTCTATTGGGGCAGTTGTAAAACTCTCTGTAGATGATTATAACTATCGTCCTTGGGGAATATATGCTACTGCATCATATGGTGGAATGGAAGATGTTGCTATGGCTAAAGAAGCTGTAACAAATATTGCGCCTTCAACACAAGAAGTAACTGGGACTGTAAGTGTAACCTATAAATTAGTTTAATCTTTTATTTTTTATTTTTATTTTTTATTTTTTGAAGAGCATTTAGTTAGATTTTATTCTTAAATTTGGCTTCGGATTATTTAACTATTACCAAGAAAATTAATGATTTTCTGGGCCCCAAAAATTATAAATTTTTGCGGTTAATAATTTCTCAATTCGGAAAGCGAAGTTTAGACCTAAGTAAGCGAGAAAAAGTTGAACAAGTCGAATTTGATTTAAGGTATTATTAAAGGGCTTTAAGTGAGAATCTGAACTTGCATAGGGCAGAGAAGCATTACATTTTTATATCGTGTTTCTTTCTCTTTTACATGAAAGGCAAAGATGCAAATGCAGGAGATTTAATCAAAGTTAAGACTGCAAAAGAAGAGATAGAAGGCATTCTTATTGAGAGTTATGAATCTGGTGTTGTGCTTGTTAAACTTTCTAATGGATATAATATTGGAGTTTCACGCGAAAATATTCTTGATATAAAAGTTGTGAAGAAAGCTGAAAAATCGGAAAAGAAAGAAGCTGAATTTAAATTATCTCATAAAAAGCCAATAATAGATTTAATTATGACGGGCGGAACAATATCTTCTAGTTTAGATGTTAAAACTGGCGGAGTAAAATGGCTGACTTCTCCGGCAGAATTATTCAAGTTTTATCCAGAAATATTTGAGCTTGCAGATATTTGTGTTATTAATCCTTTTATGAAATCTTCTGAAAATATGAATAGTGAGGACTGGATAAGAATTGCTAAGCAAGTTAAGAAAAGTTTAGAAGATGAAAATGTTAAAGGAGTTATTGTTACTCATGGAACTGATTTTTTGCACTATAGTTCTGCTGCTTTGAGTTTCTTTTTTCCTAAACCTAACAAACCTATCGTTTTGACTTATAGCCAGAGAAGTTCAGACAGGGGAAGTTCTGACGCAGAATTAAATTTGTATTGTTCTGCTAAAATGGCGCTTTCAGATGTTGCAGAAGTTATGCTTGTTGGACACGCTAACTCGAGCGATGATTCTTGTGTTGCTTTAATCGGGACTAAGGTTAGAAAAATGCATAGTTCTCGCCGTGATACTTTTAAGCCAATAAATAGTTCGCCAATTGCTAAAATAACTCGAAGTGAGATTGAAATTTTGCAGGGAGATTATAATAAACGAGGAAAAGCAAATGAGAAATTTGATTCTGATAATTTTGTGTTTGAAAATAAAATAGCTTTAGTTAAGTTTTATCCGGGGCAAAGTCCTGAAATACTTGAACATTATTTAAGTTTAGGATATCGCGGAGTTGTTATTGAAATGTCTGGATTAGGACATGTTATTACTGAAGGAACTAATAATTGGTTGCCTATTATTAAGAAAGTTGTTGAAAAAGGAATGATTGTTTGTGCCGCAGCACAAACTATTTATGGAAGATTAGATCCGCTTGTTTATTCTCCTGGAAGAGAGTTGGAAAAAGCAGGAGTTATCTATTTGAAGGATATGTTAAGCGAGACTGCTTTTGTTAAATTAGGCCGGGTTCTGGGAAAGCTTAAAGATAAAGATGAAATAAAGAAATTCATGCTCGAGAATATTTCTAAAGAATATAATGATAGATTGGGGAACGAGTTTATTTAGTTATCTTGGAGGATTAATGCTTAATGCTTTTTCTATGAAATCTCTTTGAATTCCCGGAGGAATTTCGAGCCCCCTCGTTAATATTCTGCGAGTCATTCTGTATCCTTTTAAAGTATTTTCATAGTAGGCTCTGTTGACTTTAGATTTTCCTAATTCTATGGATAATAATTCTTGATTTAGACAATCTAATTCGTCAATTCCGTATAATATTTCTGTGTCTATTGTTTTGTCTTCGATACCCTTTAGTAATATTTTTTCATCAGTATAGCCAAGTTGTTTTAATCCCATTGCGAATTGTTCGGCGTGCCTTGCTTCATGAACTGTAATTATATGCTTGATTTCTTCGTCAGTTAGATTTCTATCCCGAAATAGTTTACTACGCACGAATATTGGCGGTTTTATTCCCTGTCCATTGAAGTCAAAAATTTCTGGAGTTTGAACTGCATTTTTAGATTTTAGAGTAGTTCTTAGAATCTCGGATAGGCGTTCGTTCATTTTATCATTTGATAAATTATCTCCAGAGAGCAAAGTTTTGTAATAATCGATTAATTTTGCATCTCTTTCATCATAAATAACTGCTGAAACATAAGGCATTTTAGAATTTGTTAAAAGATTATCTAAATATTGCTGTCTTTTTTCAGAATTAGCCCGAGCTTCTATTAATTCTGGACTTGCAATAGTTTTTTCTAGAAAAGAAATTCTGGTATTTGCATTATGTTCTTGATATTTTCTTGAGAAGTTATCTTGCAAAGCATTATACCCAAGAATCGCGCATCCGATTAAGGAGGCTGCTCCAATAATCAGTGCTTTTTTCGTGTAGTTTCTTTGATTTTGAATTTGTTTTGCTTGTTCAAGAACCCTTCTTTCTTTTCCTAATTGTTTTTTTCTGCCCATGTTTTGAGAATTATATTACTGGTTATCTTTTAGCTAATCTGCCAGCTATCGCTTCTTCATATAAATTGCTTGCACATTCAGCATATTCTAATACGGTTGGTTCACCATTGTTCTTTCTTTCTAAAAGGCCATTATGAACTTTTTTTCTTGACAACTCTTTTATACTGATATCGCTAAAATCATTTTTTCCAGGATATCGAGTTTTTATAATGTCTATTAGTCTCTCCTGATTCATATAATGGCCTGCTGCAATAAGTTCAGGATTACCATCAAATAATCTCGCTTTTTTTAATAAATCATAATTTGCTAATCTTTCATTAAGCTCAGGTAGAGTTCTAAGAGCATAAGAAATATCTGCTTGGGTCATTCTTCCATTATAGGGGATATCATGGCCTTCTTTTCTTGCCTGTTTAATTAATCCTAAGGCTGTTGAAGGTAAATATTGATAACTTCCTGAAGCATGAGTTCTTTTGTTTTTTCTATTAATTTGATGATTTGTTTCTTTCATTCCTAAAGCTAGTTTCATTGCTTCTAAATTAAAAGCACGTTTTGATTTTGGCTCTTTTATTCCCCGCTTTTTTTCAGGTGTGTGTTTGTGTTCTCGTAAAACTGGTATATCTGTTTCAATTGGAAGGGTATAATCTCCTTGCATTATGGCTCTAACTTTATCAGTTAAATTCATATGAACTCCTTCAGAATATTCGTCTCCGCCAGAAACGCCCATAAAAGGATAATTTGGATTAGATTGGTTGCAACTTTGTTCTAATGCTGATTGGGGCATAGTAGGAATAACTGGCTGTTGTCGATTTGCAAGAGCATTATAAACTGCATATCCCGCAATTGCGATTGTCAGTGCTAAAATGGGGGTTGTCTGTTTTATAGTCTCTGATAAAGCCCCCAATTCATTTTTTATTCTTGATTGTAAATTCATTTTTTATGCTCCTTCTCCTTGTAATTCTGTATGACAATTGAGGCCATTCATTCTTGCATATGCTGCAGTTCCTTCGCAGGCATAGCATTTTAGATTAGCAGGAGTTCTTCCTAAAAAAGAAGTTCCAACTTTTCCGTCGCTCGCTCGATATTTTTCCAAATTTATTTTAAACATACATTTAGCTTCAGAGTTGACTATTGTAGTTAATCCTTCATTTGTCATAATATTTCGGAGTTTTCGGAGTATTTAAACTTTATGTATTTGTTACTCCTATTAAGATACAACAATAGGAAAGGTTTAAAAAGGGGAATTAGCGTGTTAATTTATGATAGAAGCATTAATTGAAAGAAATCCCGGAGATGCTCCAAAAAAAGTAAATTTAGACTCGACTTTAACTGGATGTTATTCGGGTTCTGATTCGAATTTCGAGCAGATGTTTAAGCTTTATTGGTTTGGCGGAAATCGCCATTTTGGTACAAAAGCAGATGTAATAGACATGCGTTCTTTTTTAGGTTTTTTAAGACAAGAATTTTCACTGGATGATTTGGTAACTGAGGGCGTTATGAAAAATCCAACTCTAAGTCATTTAACTAATCAACGCGGATATTTAACTTGTTTTTGGGATATGCCTACTCAACTTCATCATAGAGATCTAATGAGATATTGTTTTGGTGAATTAGCTAATGCTCTTGGAGAGCACTGTGAAGAAATAGGAAAGAGAAGAGATGACTTGAAAAAAACCCCCTGGATACATAATTATGGTAGAATAAGAGATGAATTAACTCAGGCATACGATCAAGTTGAAACTGCTCAATTAGGCATTATGCTCGCTCTTGATGAGCTTTCTGAAGCTAAAGTTGCTTCAGCTACGACTGAACTTGGAACTATTTCTCGAAAGATTATAGAATCTTCACAGGGTTATTTGCTTTATTCTGAAGATCCGGAAAATGCTAAGGAAATGTCTAAATCCAAAATTTATAAACTGAAATTAGAATCAAAAATTACTAAAGATCAGAGAACCTGTAGTATTATGCCATCCTCAGAAGCAGTTTTAAAGAATATCCAAAATTTTTTAAATTCCTTACAGGGAGTTGAATTAAAAACCAATAGAATATTTTTGCCTGAAAGTCATGTAGTTCCTGCAGAAACCGTATCTGCAATTTCTTATGAATCGCCCTATAATCCTGTATTAAAAGAACTTAAAGTTCAATATGAATCCTTAGATGGTAAGACTCTTGTTTGTTAGACCCTAACAATGTTGAATTTTAATAAGATTCTCAAGAGAAGATTTAATAATTCTCTAATAATTCTTAACTCACAAAAAATCAATGATTTTCTGAGCCCAAAAATGCATTGCATTTTCAGGCATTCAGTTTTATAAAAACTGAAGATTTAAAACTCCCTATTTCTTAACTCCTTTATGGTTGAGAAAAGTGAAAAAAGCGAGAAAAAAGTAGAAATGCGTTCTGGATTAGAGATACATCAACAGCTTGATTCTGGAAAGCTATTTTGCAGATGTCCGAGCATATTGAGAAATGAAAAAGGAGATTGGATTGTTAAAAGAAAACTTCATGCTGTTGCTGGTGAAAGCGGAGAAGTAGATATTGCTGCTAAGCATGAAACTACCTTGGATAGGGAATTTATTTATGAGGGATTTAAGGATACTTGCTGTCTTGTGGAATTTGATGAGCAGCCTCCCCTTGAGATTGATAGAGAAGCTCTGAAAATTGCAGTTCAAATTGCGTTGCTGTTAAATTGTGAAGTTCTTAATGTAACTCAAATAATGAGAAAAACAGTGCTTAATGGAAGTAATACTTCTGGATTTCAGAGAACGGCACTTATTGCGCGAGATGGATTTTTGGAAACTTCATTTGGAAGAGTTGGAATAGATACTATCTTTTTAGAAGAAGATTCTGCACGACCTGCTTCGAGTAAAGAAGAAAGAGATCCTGAACTTGAGAATTCAAAAGTTTACAAGTTAGATAGATTAGGAATTCCACTTGTTGAGATTGCAACAGGGCCGCATATGTATTATCCAGAACAAGTTAAAGAAGCTGCATTAAAACTTGGAGAAATTTTAAGAGCGTGCAAAGTCAAGAGAGGAATTGGAACAATCAGACAGGATTTAAATATTTCTACTCCAAATCATGTTAGAGTTGAAATAAAAGGTTTTCAGGATCCTAAAATGATGATTGAGACTATTGAAAAAGAAATTAAAAGACAAAATTTAGAAGGCAAGAAAGGAAAACAAGAAGTTAGAAAAGCAAATTTAGACGGAAGCTCGAGTTTTCTGCGTCCGATGCCAGGAGCAGCTCGAATGTATCCTGAAACAGATTTGCCCCTACTTCATATTTCAAGAGATTTTATTAATGAAGTTAAAAAAGGGCTTCCTAAATTAAAAACTGAAATTGCTGGAGAATTAAAAGCTCGTGGATTAAGTGAAGATATGATAAAACTTCTTCTTGATAGTGGAATGCTGAATGAGTTTGAAGTTCTTTTAAAGATTTACAATAATCCTAATTTTGTTGCTAAAACTTTGCTGATTACTCCCAAGGAAGTTGCGAGTCACGAAAAAGTTAGTTCTACTATCTTTAATATTGACATTCTTGAAACTATTTTGAGTGCTATTGCTTCTAAGAAAGTTAGTGAAGGAGATACAAAACAGATTTTGGAGAAAATTGCCAAAGGTTCAGGCGTTCATGATGCTTTAAGAATTGAGAAGGTTGATGTTTCAGATATGGAAGGAGAAATTGCCAAGATTGTTAAGGAAAAACCTGGTTTGAATGCTAATGCCTACATGGGCTTAGTTATGGCTAAGTTTAAGGGCAAAGTTGATGGAAAGATGGTTATGGAGATTCTGAAAAAATTAGGGAAATAAGTTTTTAGTTGGGCTTCGTTTAATTCTATAAATAAAAAACTAATAATCAAACAAAAGTCGAATTTGCGTTTAGGCATTTTTAAGGAGTTTTGGTTAAGAAGCTGAGCAAGAGGAAGCTTCTGGAATATGCTCAAATTTATAAATCTTGAAAATCAACATAATTTATGGCAAAAGAAGAGAAAATCGAGAGAACGCTTATAAAAGAAGCGTTTGAGAAAAAAGCCGGAACAAAAGTAAGAATAGCTGGCTGGGTTCATGATTCTCGTGCACTTGGAAAAGTAAGATTTTTAGTTGTTAGAGATATAACTGGAAGAATACAAATTGTTGGGTTTAAACCAGAAACTCCTGAACATATTTTTGAGATGATGGGCAAGCTTAATAGAGAAAGTGTTGTTTATGTTGAAGGTGTTATCAAAGATTCTAAACAGGCTCCTGGCGGAAAAGAACTTGCAATTGAAGGAATTGAACTTGTTAGTGCGGCTGATGAAAAATTGCCAATTGACGTTTCGGATTTTTCAAAAACAGAATTACCTAAAAGATTAGATTATAGATTTTTGGACTTGCATAGAGCGAGGGTACAGGCAGTTTTCAGAATACAAACAGAAATAGCTCGAAGTTTTAGGGAATATTTTGCAAATAAAAATTATGTGGAAATTCAACCGCCCTATATTATTTCTTCATCAAGCGAGGGAGGAACCGATTTATTTCCAGTCCAATATTTTGAGAAAAAAGGATTTTTAGCTCAATCGCCCCAATTGTATAAACAGATGCTTGCATGTTCTATGGAAAGAACATTTACATGTGGACCTGCTTGGAGAGCAGAAAAGCATAATACTACAAGACATATTAATGAAATAAGAATGCTCGATGTTGAGGCGGCGTTTATGAATCAAATGGAGATTATGAAGGAGCAAGAAGAATTTTTGAAATATGCTGTCGAAAATATTATTAAAAAATTTAAAACAGAATTGGATTTACTTGGAGTAAAACTAAATGTTCCAAAAGGAATTTATTTAACTTATGAAGACGGGATAAAAAAAGCAGGCGGAAAAATTGGAGAAGATTTTACTCCTGATCAAGAAAGAAAACTTTGTGAAATGTATACCGGAGATGTAGTATTTGTTCACTCTTGGCCCACTTCAATAAAACCTTTTTATATAATGCCTAGGGGAGAAGATGAAAAGGCAAAAGTTAGTGAAGGTTTTGATAGTTTATACGGCGGAGTTGAAATTAGTTCTGGCGGGCAGCGTATTCATATTCCTAATTTGTTAATTGCACGATTAAAAGCTAAAGGATTAAATCCTAAAAGCTTTGAGAGTTATATCGATAGTTTTAGATTTGGAGCACCGCCACATTCTGGATGGGCTATAGGATTGGAAAGACTTACACAAATAATCTGTGGTTTAGATAATGTTAAGGAAGCAACAATGTTTCCTCGAGATAGAGATAGACTTACGCCTTAGTTTTCTATATTCGGTATAGTGATTAGCTTTAAATATAGATTTCACATATATAGTATATAGACACCAGACATAGCCTACGACTGAGCCTGATGCCTGGAGAAAATGGCAACAGCAAAAATACATCATTGGCACGAATTGACTGAGCAGGAAAAAGTACCTATTAAAGAAACTTCTGACACTCCCGATTTAGATTATCCAATTATTTCTGTTATTGATGGTTTGTCCAGAGATGAGCAAAAGAGAATTTATGATTGTCTTGCTGCAGACCCTTTAAGATGCAAGGACTATAATACTCTTCAAAAAAGATGGCTTAGAAAAGAAAAAGAATATCTTGCCTTAAGACGAAATCAGCATCCTGACCAAATTCCTGATTCAGAATTAGTTAATGATATGGAAGAGATGAGAACTTGTTATAGATATAAACTATATTATCTTGGAAGAAAAATTGCTGAAGACAAACTTACTCTTGTAATGACCCGATTCACGAAAGATTCCTTAGATACCTTAAGACTAATTACTGAATTCATAGACGATATTATTTCAGTAACGAGTGAACCTGGCGTGGCACATTTGGATGGCGCGTATGAATGTCATTCGGAAAATAGATATATGACTTCTCCAAATTTGGAAAGAGTTTACCCTGCAGTCTGTCCTTTATTAAAACGAACTGCGGCATGATTCTATAGATTTTTAAATAAGAGAGAGATTATATTACTATGAAAATTCTTGCGATAGGCGACTTTCATGGAAAATTTCCCCCCAAACTGAAAAAAGAAGCTGAAAAAGCAGACATAATTCTATCGGTAGGCGATTATGCTGATGCAGATAAAATAAGAAAGATTATTTTTAAATATTGGACGAATAAGCCTTGGTATGAGGTTGTAGGAAGGAAGAAAGCCATGCAGATGGAGAGAGAGGGTTTTAATTCAGGAATAAAAATCTTGAAAGAACTTAATTCTTTTGATAAACCGGTTTATACTATTTGGGGTAATTCCGATTTTTATAGAGAAGATAGTCAAAGTAAACCGCCGATGAAGATGCCTGGATTTTATGATGATAAAATAAAGAAGATGAAAAATGTAATCCTTTTAAAAGATAAATCCAGAAAAACAAAAGAATTTATTGTGTTAGGTCATGGTGGATATGTTGATGCCACTCTTTATTTGAAGGACGCGCTTAGAAAAAAAGATTATAATCGATATAGGCGATTGCTAAAGAGATATAATAAAGATGCTTCTAAATTAAGAAAGATTTTTCAGAGAAGTAGCAATTTTAAGAATATGGTTTTTATGATGCATATTCCTCCGCTCGGAATTTTTGATAAAGTTACTTTAATTAAGAGCAGTCCAATGTATGGAAAGCGTATAGGGTTTGAACCTTATATTAAAATGATTCGGAAATATCAGCCAAAATTAGCTTTATGCGGGCATATGCACGAGCATCAGGGAAAAATAAAAATAGGAAAAACACTTTTAATTTCTGTTGGAGAAGCTGCTCACGGACGAGCAGCAGTTATTGATTGGCCGAGTTTAAAAGTTAGATTTATCCGATAGGCTTTCTTCAATAAACTTTAGGGTTTTATCTGCTTGTTCTTTGTTTCCTGCATCTAGCATAACTTGAGCAAAACCAAGATCTCTCATGAGTCTGTAAATTTTAACGGCTTTGAAATTAATAGTTCTGCCATAGCCTTCTTGTAACGCATTAAATAATTCTTTATCATCGAAAAAGCCTTGCCTATGCAGTTTAATAAAATCATATTCCGGAGTAGAAGATTTTGCAAATTCAAAGTCTATAAGTCCAGTTATTTCATATTTTTCATTATTCTTCTCTACGAATATATGGCCTGTGTGAAAATCTCCGTGCAAGATTCGAGGTTTACCCTCATATCTTATTTCATGTAAATTAGTAATTATCTGATTTATTGCTTTTAGCGCGGTTTCTTTTGAAACTGAACTATAAGAAACAAGTCTTGCAAAATCCTTCATGAATTCTACGAGATTATATCTTAAAGATTTATCAAATTCTATCTCTTCGCCCGCTTTTCTGAATTTGAATGGAATATCCTCTTCTATTTTACCTTCACTTAAAATCTTTCCAAAGGCTTCGAGTTCAATATTATGCATTTTTGCGGCTAACTTGCCGATTTCTTCGGTTAGCTGTAGTTTATCTTTTTTATTTAGAGAATCCCAGATGGAGTCTAATCTTTGACCCCTAAATTTTTCAAGAATTATATATCCATTTTCAGAATTATTAAAAGCATATATTTTTGGAGCGGGTATATTGGCTTTAGAGAGAGTTTCGATTACCCATTTTTCTTTCCCTAAGCCATATTCTTCTTTTTTATTGTTTGAAAATCTAATTATTGCTTCAAAAGGCTTTTTGTTAAATTTGATAGAATATACATAATGTGAAAAACCCTCGTTTATTCTTATTATTTCAAGAGTTTTTGCTTTGAATTCTTTTTCAATTATTTCAGGTATTATCTTTTCCATTTTAACTTATGTCCTTTGGAACTAAAAATGCAGGAAGTTCTCTAAGCGAGTTTAGATTTAAGCATCCAGCACCAACTAGTTCTTTAGGCAATGAGTTTTTCATTCTGTTAACGTAAAATCCATTACAAACTTTTTGATATTCTCTTTCTGCATCTTTTGCTACAAGAACATCTTCAGGTTTATCACCGATGAAAGCTATGGGTCCTGCTTCTGTTGGATTTAACTCAGAAATTAAGTACAGGGCTCCATATTTTTTAGTATTTACTTTAGGATGCACGTTAACAACTTGTTCGAAGTATTTATCTAATCCAAAATGTTTTAGTTTAATATCCGTATATTTTGCTATTGACTTTGATAAAACCGCCATCCTTACTCCATTTAATGCAAGCTCTTCTAAGCAAGGAAGAGTGTCAGAAAATAAGGGGGCTTCACCATCCCCCAATGATTGCTCCCAAGTCTTTCTTTTATTAAAAGATTCATCAAAAATTTCTTTAGAGAAGCCATATTTAGTAGCGACTTCGTACCAAGGCATTCCTATTTCTTCTGGCTTTAAACCAACCCCTAATCTCTGCATTGCTCCAATGAAATCTGCCCTTAGTTTTGCCTGTGAATCTATTAGAGTATTATCTACATCGAATACAGCTATTGTTTTTTTGTAATTTGTGTTTGTCATTTTATTGTTCTTGGGATTTATTTATCCTAATGGAGTAACAACATTCTTTTATTTAAGGTTATGACACCTCTTTTAGGGTGGTAATAGTTAGATTTTTATAGTCTATCTTATTTGTTTAATCATGGAAAGCCAGATTGATTTGCAGGAATTAGGACTGACTAAAAATGAGTCTAAGGCATATCTTTCGATATTAGAAAAGGGAAAACTTGGCGCTGGAGAAATTAGTAAATTTTCGGGCGTTTCTTACAGCAGAATATATGATGTTTTAGCTTCTTTAGAACAAAAAGGACTGATAAAATTAATTCCTGAAAAAGCTAAGAAATTTGTGCCGAGTAATCCAGAACAGCTTTTAGAATTTGTTGCTAAAAAAGAAGAGGGCTTGAAGAAGTTTAAGGACGAGATAAAGCGGCTTAAATCTCTTTATGATATTAAGGAAAAAAATCCAGTTATTCTGGGTTATGGAAAAAAAGCGTTTTATAATCTTGTTAAACAGCAGAAAAAAACAGAAAAATACGATTATGCTATTAAGTGGACTTCGGAATATAGGCCTGAATGGGAAGCCTCATTTAAAGAACATAAGAAAAAAGGTATAGAGCAAAAAGAGCTCGTAAGATTTGATAAAGAAACTGAGAAGAATGTTAAAAAATGGATGCAGTTGGGCAGAAAGAATACTAGAATATTAGACAATGGTGGTGTTGCTATGTCCATTAAAGACGATAAAGAGGTATTAATCGCTTTAATTCGTTCGGATATGACTCTGCTCATTAAAGATGAAGCTTTTGCTAAGATAATGAAAAAGATGTTTTTAGAAACCTATAAAAATGCTGAGGAGATTAAATAATCATACAGAAAATAAGATTTTCTGTCTTTAAAATTTAAGGATAAATTTCAAATGGACTCAAATCAGGTTAAAAAATTGGAAGAGCAAACAAAAAAACTTCTTGAGAAGTTTTCTAAAGCATTAGCTTCTGTGAAAAGCGAGGGCGAAGAATGGAACGTTGAACGAAAGAATGATAGACGGGCTGAAAAAGAAGGAAAGAATTGTGATAATGATTTTAGACAGATTATGCTGAATAATGCTCCCAATCATGACGACAATGTGATAATAGGAGAAAGAAAGACATGGTAAAAAAAGAAAATAAACTTAAGCCTTTTTTGATTACAGGAATTATATTAATCCTGTTTGTTATTTTATTAATTTTTTTACGAAGTCCAGAAGATTATTGGATTCTTGATGAACGAGGAGTATGGATTATGCATGGAAATGTTTCAGATGCAAATACTCCTGAATATGTAACGAATCAACAAATTGCGCTTGATTGTGCTGGCGATTTGCGCGATTTACAAGCTATAAGAGGAATAGGTTCTAATTCTGAATGTTTAGGTAGTTGTTATGATTATGCAGTTGATATTGTCCATATTCCAAGAACAGCAGAAGATAATTTTGTAGAAAATCAATGCAAATCTTATATTAATGGAACACTCCAGCATTTTATTGAGATAGATAAAGATGGAAATATTGTGAGGGTTGTATAATGAAAATTGGAATAATTAGCGATAGCCATGATAATATTGATAATTTGAATAAAGCATTAGAATTTTTTGTTAAAGAAAAGGTTAAGGAGATAATTCATTGCGGGGATTTGTGCGGTCCTTTTATTATTCGAGAATTGTCAAAACTTGATGGCGTTAAGATTCACGTTATTGAAGGAAATACTTGTGATGAATATACTACTTTAAAATTTGCTTCAGAAACTGGAGTTAATTTCTATGGGCCTCATGCTGAAATAGAGATAGACAAAAAGAAAGTAATGATTGTGCATTATCCAATTATAGCCGAGGGTTTGGCTTTATCTGGTAAATATGCAGCAGTTTTTTATGGTCATAGTCATTTATTTAAGGTAGAAAAGAAAAATAAAACTTGGCTGGTTAATCCCGGTTCTGTTTATGGGAATAAAGAAAAGCCTTCCTGCATTATTTGGGATACTGCAAAAGATGAAATTAAACAGCAGATTTTAGATTAATATGACTTCCGAGCAAAATACAAAAAAATATCTTGAAGCAATAGAAAAAGATAATCATAAGGGGAAAAATATTAATGCAATTCTTCATGTTAATGGTGATGCTCTTCAATACTCTAAAGAGGTGGACAGCAAGCTTGGAAGAGGCAAGACTCCTGAAAAACTCGCGGGTCTTGTGCTTGCTGTCAAATCTAATATTTGTGTAAAAGGAATGATTGCTAATTGTGCTTCAAAAACTCTTGCAAATTTTAAGGCGCCTTTTGATGCAACAGTTATTTCTAAGATAAAAAAAGAAGGTGCGATAATTATTGGAATGACTAATATGGATGAATTTGCTTGTGGTTCGAGTGGGGAAAGTTCTGCTTTTGGAATAACAAAAAATCCTGCCGCGCTTGATAGAATTCCCGGAGGTTCTTCAAGCGGTTCGGCTGCGGCTGTTGCTGCCGGTTTTTGTGATGTTGCTCTTGGAAGTGATACTGGTGGTTCGATTAGAAATCCTGCTTCACATTGCGGAATTATTGGATTTAAACCGAGTTATGGGGCTGTTTCGCGTTACGGCTTGATTGATTTAGCAATGTCTCTTGATCAAATTGGAATTTTTGCTAAGAAAGTCGAAGATGTTAAGAAAGTTTTTGATGTTATTCGTGGAGTTGATGAAAGAGATTCTACAACAAGAGAGATAAATAAGAAATTTAAAGATACAGATAAGATAGTTGTTGGAATTCCAGAAGGAATTAAATGTGATTCTAAAATTGCAGACTTAATTAATAAAAAAGTTATTGGCGTTTGCAAGAAAAATGGTTGGAATGAGAAAAAAATTGAAATAAAATATATCGATTTAGGAATACAAACATATTATCCTATTTGTTATGTTGAATTCTTTTCAGGAACAAGAAAATTTGATGGAAGAAGATTTGGAATGAAAATAGAAGATAGTTGTGGTGAAGAAGTTTTAAGAAGAATTTTAGGAGGGCAGATGATTTGTCAGGAAGAATTTTCTGGAAGATATTATAAAAAAGCGTTAGATGCAAAAAAACTTTTAGTTGAAGAGTTTGAAAAAGCATTCAAAAGTTGTGATATTATTATTATGCCTACTGTTCCTCGTTTACCTCATAAATTTGGAGAAAAAATAAGTTTAGAGGATATGTATAATTATGATACTATGACCGTTCTTGCTAATCTTGCTGAAATTCCTGCAATTAGTGTTCCTGTTGGCGAAATTGATAAGGTTCCTGTTGGAATACAGCTTATGGCTGCAAGAGGCGAAGATTTATTTTTGTTGGATGTGGCCGAGCAATTCGAGTCCAGCAAATAGTTTATAATAATCTGGCTCGGATTGCGAGTTGAGAGGTTTGAATAATTTTTTTAATTAGTGCTTCGCATCATTAAACCAAATTCTAATAATTCTATAAATTTCAGAGCATAAGTTGTAAGCAGAGGTAAGATTTGATTTTATTGCATTATTAATTAATCGTAAAATGAACGAAGTCTAAAAAAGCCGAGCCGAAGGCGAGGCTTATTCTTTTTAACATAAAATCTTAAATACTCTCGAAATAATTTTATATAATGATTTATCGTAATATTGAAATAAAATGGCTTGGGCAATCTGGATTTCAAATTAAAACCGGAAATGGAAAAAGAGTTTATATCGACCCCTATAAAATTTCCGATAAATTTGTTTCAGAGCCTGCAGATATTATTTTTATAACTCATTCACATTATGATCATTGTTCTATTGAAGATATTCAGAAGATTTCTAATAATGGAACTATTATTGTTTGTCCTGCTGATGTTTCGAGTAAGATGAGACATATAACTTCGAAGATTGATTTAAGAATTGCAGAGATTGGAGAAAAATTGAATTTTTTTGAGGATACTATGAACTGTTGGCCGGTTATGGCTTATAATTTAAATAAAGAAAAGATTGCACATGCAAGAGAAGAAGATTGGATGGGCTATATTTTGGATTTTGGTGGAATTCTGGTTTATCATGCCGGAGATAGTGATTTAATTCCTGAAATGAAACAATTATCAACAATGAATATTGATATTGCGCTTCTTCCAGTTGGAGGAACTTTTACCATGAATGCTGGAGAAGCTGCGAAAGCTGCAGCAGTTATCAAGCCAAAAATTGCTATTCCCATGCATTATGGAACCGTCAATGGAGTTGGTTCGAAGAGTGATGCAGATGTTTTCGCAAAACATGTTTCTTCTGAAGATATTGAGGTTAAGGTGTTGGAGAAAGAAGAATAGTTAGAACCTTATATTATAACGAATCTATTTCATCTTTTGTTATTACTTTAACATCTTTATTTTTTAAAATAAGATTTGTTTCTTCATCTTCTTTTCCCGTTAAGTAATATTCAGGTTTTCCATATTTTTCAATTAGGTCGTTGATTAAATCTGCCTTTTTTGGTTCTTGCTCTGTTTCGCTTGCAATTATTTCGTCATATAATCCCTTAAGCCCTGCGGCAGACAATATTTTCTCTATATGCTTTTCAGTATTAGAGGTCATTAGAATTAATTTGTATCTGATTTTAAGTTGCTCAAGTCGTTTAGCTATTAGTTTATCAACGCAATTAGGATTATCTTGAATATATTTTATAACTTCTTCCTGATACCAAGTCCTTACTTGCAGAGTTTTTTCTTCTCTTGTGGCTTTTGGCATGATCTTATCCATTGCCAAATTAACACCCCTAAAATAATCCTTTTTACCTATCCATTTGGATAGGCTTTTGTCTTTTGTTTCTTTTATTAATTTTGCCCAAACTTTTTTATGGGGCTCTACAAATGCTTCATGCTTAATCAGTAAATTATCAATATTTGTTGCTAAAATTAGCTTTGCTTTGTTCATATATTCAAAAGAGTTTTAAACTACTTAAATTTAACTTGTGTATGGAAAAAATAGATTTTAGCAAGTTTAACAAAGGCATATTCATGATAAATGCAGTAGGCATTGTTTATAATAAAAAACTTGGAAAGGTTCTCATTGGCAAGCGAGAAAAAGATCCATATGTTGAGAGTTTATTCTGGAGTTTTCCGGGGGGTAGAATTGATTATAATAATGAAATTGAGGATTCGCTTAAGGAAGCTATTAAAAAAAAGACTGGAATTGATGTTAGAGTTAAAGAAATAATTTTTGCAAGAATAACTCCTGAAATAGATAGGAAGCAAGCTATTTTGTATTATTATTGCGAGACTGAACAGGAGAAGCCTTCTGCTTCAGATAGTTTTGTTGAAGTTAAATGGGTAGACTCTAAAGAATGTAAGAATTATTTCACAACTTCTGTGCATCCCAATATAATAAAATTTTTAGACAAATTGAAATAAATTAAAATGATAACATTTCAACGTAGAAAAACAGATTGTCTTTCAAAAGATGATAAAAGTTCGATAGGTTCGTGGGATAAACCTATTGTTAAATTATGCGAAAAGATAAATAAGAAAAAAGAGTTTTATACGCTTTCTTCCTGTTCAGGAAGAATTGTTCTTGTTAAAAATCTTGATAAAAAACAGCCAAATATGTTTGTATTTCGCTCGCATGAAAAAGTTAGCTTTCAGGAGCTGAAGAAAAAACTTCTTGAAGCAGAAAAAAATAAAGAAAGCTTAATTTTTAAGCAAGAACCACCCATACTTCATATTTGCTGTGCTAAACTTGAGGGAGCAGAGGAATTTCTTGAGAAAGCGCGAGAAAGCGGCTGGAAAAATTCAGGAATAATGTCAACTAGGGGGAGAATTGTTCTTGAATTAAGAAGCACAGAATATTTAGCGCTCCCAATTATGGAAAAAGGAAGACTTCTTGTTGACGATGAATTTTTGAAAATTCTTGTTAGAGAGAGTAATAAAAGAATGGAAAAGAGCTGGGAAAAAATAAATCGGTTTGAGAGAATAATTTAATTCTCGTAATTTTTCCACAGGAAATAAAGGTAAAAATATTTTGTAAATTTTCAGAAATGTTTATTAAGGGGGTATACCTTTCGTTTTCAATATATAGTGTGTGCTTATTTGAAA
>ERZ1292629.1492-Hain-H43-01um-R1-1492-length-22401-cov-6_pt1 | contig 22401 bp, 28 predicted proteins | sample MGYA00564399_ERZ1292629 | MGnify/ENA primary metagenome ERZ1292629 (study PRJEB36523, sample SAMEA6512636) | groundwater metagenome | collected 2019-01-08 | study: AquaDiva: Metagenomics assemblies of 32 groundwater samples | reverse complement strand
AACGAGATGGCAGGTGTGGATCTATTAGGAACAGTGCTGGATATCGCTCCCATCGCTCCCAGCGCTCCCAGATGAAGGGTCGAGCAGGGGAGACACCCCACCTCCGGACGTGGTACATATGCGCACGGTCGCATATGTCCCGACCTCGCAAGCCGCCGCACACCTCTGGCCCCGGGCGCAAGCACACCCTCGCGCAGATCGCGGAGCGAATCGCAGCCGTCGAGTTCACCGTCGGGACCTCGCAGTGGTCACTTCGTGCCGCGCGCACTTTGGCGGCGCAGCACGGCGTCACGCTGACCCAGGTGCGCCGCGACAAAACCGCCGTGATGAAGCGCTGGCGCGACGAGCTGCCTCGGTCCGCAGCCGAGGCGAAGGCCGGGCTCGCCGTGAAACTCCAGGCCGCGGAGGCCCGCGCGCTCCGCGATGGCCGCCTCGACGTGCACGTCCGGCAGCTCCGGCTCGAGGCCGAGGTCACGGGGGCCCTGGCGCCGATCCAGGTCGAGGTCGCCGTGACCGCTCGTGCCGAGGCGATGTCGATGGAGGATCGGGCGCGCGCGGTTGTGGCGGCCTACCCGCGCGCCTGCGCGGTGCTCGGCGTGTCGCCGTCGGCTGCCTCCGCTATCGAAGCTGAGGAGGTCGCGGCTCCATCCGACTATGAGGCTACCCGATGACCCGACTCCGGCGCCCGAAGACGGCTCAACCCCGCACAGCCCCGCGCTCTACCTCGAGACGGTGCACGGGCGTCTCGCGGAGTGGACGCAGGCCGCGGGAGAGCGCGTGGTGAGCCTCGAGACGTACCAGCTACAGCACACGGCCGGCAAGATCCCGATGCGCGGTCACGTCCTCGTCGTCGAGGCGGCGCCGAAGAGCGGGAGCGCCGTCGAGCGCGCTACCGGGCGAGCGCGCTCCGAGAGTTCGGCGCACCACACCTCGGGCATCGCGTGATGCAGCCGCCCGTCGAGAACCGCGAGCGTGCCACCCCGCTTCGCCTCGTGGGTCGTCCCACGGCCACCAAATTGCTTATGGAAAAACGGCACTCTCGCGCTCTCGCACGCGTCGCGCACCTCGCGGAACCAGTCTTCGACGCACGGGCGGGCGTGCCACCCGGACTCGCCTCCCGTGATGACCCAGCCGATCCGCGCGCGATGAAGACGCTCGGCGAGCTCGGGGACCGGGCCGAGCGATTCGAGCAGCGGCTCCACGCTGATCATCCGGACCGTCTCCGCGTCGCCGGCGCGCGCGAGCGCGTCCAGGCGCGGGAGCGCCGCGCGGTTCTCGATGCTCGTGCCGGGCAGGACGTTGCGCGGCCAGGCGCCGAACAGGTCGACGACGGCGGCCGTGACCGAGGCCCATCGCTCCGGGCGCTTCGTCAGCACCTGGTAGCGATGCCATGGTGCACGGCGCGCCATCGTTGCGAAGCAGGCGAGCAGGAACACGTCGTCAACGTCGGAGTGGAGCAGGTCCGACATGGAGTTGACGAAGACCCACTCGGACGTGCGCCATCCCACGGGTTCGTTCACCTTGTCGGCGTGCATCCGCACGGCGAAGCCGTCGAGGTAGCGCGGGTTCTTCATCCGCTGAAGGCGCATGGCAAGCGCCTCCGCGTAGCAGTGCTTGCACCCCTGGCTGATCTTCGTGCAGCCAGTCGTGGGATTCCAGGTGCGATTCGTCCACTCGATCCCGCTCGCGCCCAGCGGCGCGTCGTACTTCGACATCGTGCCTCCACAAGGTAGGATAACACGAAATAATGCCGGGCGCACCATGATTCTTGCGGCGAATAGTGGGCCAGCATTGGAGCTTTCTGCGGTCGAGGCGGCCCTCGAGCTGACCGCCTACGAGGTGGCGCATCCGCTCGCGTGCGCCAGGTGCTGGGATCGTGCGCCACCGCGCACATCGCAGCGTCGATGCCTCCAGGACCCGCGCGGCATCGTCCTCGTAGCAGGCGGCAACCGCTCAGGGAAGACGACGCTCGCGGCACAGCTCGCGGTCGCGGTCGCTCTCGGAAGCGACGACCTCGATGTGCAGTCGTGGGCAGCGGCGAACGTGCTCGACCTCCGAGCGCTCGTGCCGAATCGTGGTCCCGGCGACGTGTGGGCCGTGGCGCTCGACTCCGGGGACTCGCGCGAGTACGTCCGCCCTGCGATTGCCGCACTCTGTCCAGCGGGTGCGACGTGGCGCAACCGCGACGGCACCGGGTACGCGGAGGTTCGCCTCCCGTCCGGCGGACGGATCGGCTTCAAGGGCGGCGACGAAGGCCGCGACGGCTTTCAGGGGACGGCGAAGGACTTGATTTGGTTCGACGAGGAGCCCGCGGAGGCCGTCGTCGACGAGGCCATGATGCGCCTCGCGGATCGGCGCGGGCGCCTGGTCATCACACTGACCCCGCTCAAGGGCCGCACCTGGATCTGGCACCGATGGGTGGCCGAGCCGCACCGGGACGTCGCCGTGCATCAGCTCCACGGTGCCGACAATCCGCACCTGCCGCAGGGCGCGCTCGCGGCCATCCTGAGCCGGTACGGCGCGCACCAGCAGGCCGCGCGGGCGCGCGGCGAGTTCGCGCTTTTCGAGGGCCTGGTCTACACCTTCGATCGGCGGGTCCACGTCGTGCCGTCGTTCGCCTGTCCCGAGTCCTGGCCGCGCTACGGCGGCATCGACTTCGGGGCGCGCAATCCGTTTTGCTTCCTGCGCGTGGCGCACGACCTCTCGGACGACGTGCTCCACGTGATCGCAGAGCACTACCAGGCGAACATGACGCTCCGCGATCATGTCGCCGCGATGGACGGGATGCGTCGCGCGGACCGCAACCTGGCCCTCGCGTGGTGCGTCGCCGACCCCGAGGAGCGGCAGAGCCGAATCGAGCTGGCGAGCGAGCACGGAATCGACACGCGGCCGGCGCAGAAGGGCGTGCGGGACGGGCTGAACGCCGTGGCGGAACGCCTGGACCTCGACGTGCTCGGCCGCCCGCATCTCGTCGTGCACGACTGCTGCCCGCACGTCATCCGAGAATTCGAGGGCTACGTGTGGGACCCGGCGCAGGGACGCGCCGACCAGCGGGACGCGCCGCTCAAGCGCGCGGACCATGCGATGGACGTGATTCGGTACGTCGCGATGGAGCTGCGCGCCCCGCACGAACTCCCCGAGGCTGCCTTCGGGTGGCTCGGCACCTGAGCACGTGGTAGCCTCGGGGCATGGCCCTCGGCGTCGAGTCCGTCGTCTCCTGGCTCCAGGGCCGGAGGTCGCTCTACCCAGCGAACACGAAGGCCCTCAGCTCGCGCTTCGCCTTTCCTCAGACGCATGAGGAGTGGCTCGAGCGGTACTCCTGGCTCGAGGACGCCTATCTCGGGGAGGCGTACTCTCAGGGCGACGTCACGGCGCTGCATCTCTTCCGTGCGCTCGATACCGCAGGCGACGAGATCGCCACCACAAGGCGCCTGACCCGCGACGTGCAACACGTCGTGGACACCGACGCGCAGGCGCTCTCCCAGGGCCTCGTACTCGAGCTTGACGGCGATGACGCCAAGCGCCTGGCCGAAGGCGCCGCAATCTGGCGCGCCGGGGGCACTACAGAGCAGGTTGGCACGTGGGCCCGTAGATGCGTGAGTCTCGGCGATGTCTTCATCGAGCCGGTGCGACGACAAGAGAAGCGTCCCTACGGGGTGCGCCTGATCGGCTACGATCCGCGCCAGGTCCGCACCGTGTACGACGACCAGACGGGCACCGTGATCGTCGAAGCGACGATCACCACGGACTACTACGAGCCGCCGAAGCCTGGGGAATCGGTGCGCGACCAGGTGGCGCACGCTTATCGGCGCGTGCTCACGCCGACGGAGATCGCGGTCACGCTCGACGGAGAGCCCGTCGAGGAAGAGAGCGGGCCGCATGGGCTCGGTGTCGTCCCGCTCGCCCACGCGCAGTGCATCCCATGGACGGACCCGGATCATGGGCTGTGGGCCGCAGTCGGCCTCGAGTCCGCCCTGGCCTATGTGGACTCCGTGCTCACCCAGGCATTCGCCGTGGGGAATCGGTACGGCAATCCGCTCCTGGTCGTGCGCGGCGCGAAGCTGACCGCGACGAGCGACGTCCACAAGTTCGGCCGCGTGATCTCGGGTGTGCCCGCGGATGGCTCTGTGGAGATCGTCGAGGCGTCGCTGGAGCAGATCCGCGCGCTCCTCGCGGCGGCCGATCAGGCAAGGGCGATGGCGCGGGAGACGCTCCCCGAATTCCTCTTCACCGACGCGGGCGCGTCGGCGTCCGGGCGCGCGCTCAACTTCCGCGCGTCCGCCTTCGCCGCGAAGGTGCGCGACATGCGCGATCGCTTCTACGGTGCGCTTACCACGGCTACCGCCTACGCAGTCGCGATGGAGGCCGATCGGCCCTACGACCCCGACGACGCCGCGTTCCGCGTCGACGCGCCGCCTGCGCTCCCGGTGAACACGGCCGAGGAAGTCGAGGTACTGCACGGCATCCTCGACCACGACGGCCTCACGCACGCGGACTACGTGCGCCACCTCCAGCGGCTCGGCATCGTGCCGCGGGACGCCGATCCGGACGAGTACGCGATCGCGACGCTCGACCAGCGCGGCACGCGAGCACGGGAGTTCTTCCGTGCGCCCCCCGACAAGACAGAGCCCCCCAAGGGCGAGGAGTAGACCTCATGTACCTCCAGGATCACCCGGGCATGCCGCAGGGCCTCGACGATGCGGAGCGTCAGCCGTACTGCGACGCGATCGTGCTCGTCGAAGCGGCGGTGATCGAGGCCGACGCGGAGCGTCTCCATGCGGCGAGGGGCGCAGCGGCGGAAATGCAGGCGGCCGAGAAGGCGCGGCACACGGCGATGGCGAACGTCGCGAAGCGGGGCGCCACGATGAAGGGCGCCGGAGAGGCCGCCTGATGCCGATCCGCAAGGTCAAGGGCGGCTACAAGATCGAACGGGTCGCCGGCAAGAGCCCGACGAAGGCGGCGGCGGCGCGCCGCCTGCGTGCCGTGAAGGCGCGGCAGGCCGCGGAGAAGAAGAAGCGGAGCTGATCAGGTGTCGGTCAACGAAGACCTTGTCGACGCGCTGATCGCGCACCGTCTCCGGCTCCTACGCTACGAGGCCGGCGTCGTCGACAAGCTCCTTCGCACGGCGACGACGAAGCTCGGGCCGACGATCGATGAGATCCTCGCGATCGGGAAGCGCTCGAAGGACGGCGAGCCGCTCTCGCGCACTGACCGCGATCGTCTCCGCGTGCTGCGCGGACGGGTCACGCGGCAAGTGCAAGCCCTGCATGACGCGCTCCGCGTCGAGCTTGAGCGGTCACTTCGTGGCGCCGTGACAGCCGAGGCGCGCGCCGTGCCGGCCGAGATCGCGCATGCGTTGCCGACGCAGCTCGCGAAGCGGGTGCGCGTCGTCCCGCTCGCCGACCTCGTAGGCGCCATCGTCGAGCCTGTCGGCGGCCTGCGCTGGACGGACCGTCTCGCACAGGATCTCCTCGACGCGCACGACCGCATCCAGGGCGTGCTCGCCCGCGCTGTCTCCGAGGGCCTGAGCGTCCCGAACATCGCGACACGGCTTCGTGCCGTCGCGGGGATCGAGGCCACGTACAAGGGCCGCCTGGTCGCGATCGCGAGGACCGAGATCCAGCGCGTATCGAACCACGCGGCGCTCCGCACGTACGCGGCGAACAGCGATGTCGTCGGCGCCGTCCAGTGGCTCGCTACCCTCGACACGCGGACGTGCCTGTGGTGCGCGCCGCTCCATGGCAAGAGCTGGACGCTGACAGAAGCGGGCGAGCTGCCCGAGAACGCGCCGCGGCCGCCCTTGCATCCGCGGTGCAGGTGCTTCTTCGCGCCCGTGACGCGCTCGTGGAAGGAACTCGGGATCGATCGCGACGACGATCGCGACGGAAGCCCGACCATCGTGACGAGCTTCGATGCGTGGCTCCGGCGCCGACCGAAGGACGAGCAGCGCGAGGTGCTGGGCGACGCGCGCTGGTCCTCGTGGGCCGCGCGCAAGCTCGCGCTCAAGTCCTTCTCGGATGCGGCAGGGCCGCTCAGCCTGGAGGCGCTGGAGGCCCGCTACACGAGCTTTACGCCGTCGGCGACTTGACGTACCGGCGGGAGTCGGTGTAGACCATGCGCAGCCCCGCCGCGCGTCGTGCGCGGAGGGGCACCCGCCGAGGGTCCACCACGGGTCGCCGCCGGTCAACGGGCGCGGACAGCACTCGGCTCCCCACGCGACCCTCGCGAGGGACGATGGACCCGGCAGCGAATCCCACCGGCAACCCGAGTCTGACGAATCCTGGGAATGGCGCGCCCGCGGCGCCCAAGCCCGAGACGGTGCCGCTCGCCGCGCTCGAAGCGGAGCGGCAGAAGCGACAGGCCGCCGAGACGCGCATCGCGGAGATCGAGGCCGCGACGAAGAAGGCGGCCGACGACAAGGCCGCCGAGGAAGGTCGGTGGAAGGACCTCCACTCCGCCGCCACGATCGAGCTCGAGGCCGCGAAGGGCCGGCTCCAGCAGCTCGAGGATGCGGAGACGGCGCGGGCCGCCACGGTCGCTGCGCGGAACGTCACGCGCGTCGCGGCGCTGCCAGAGGATGGCCGCGCGCTCGTGCCCGTGGGGCTGTCCGGGGATGCGCTCGCCTCGTGGCTCGACACCGCCGAGCCGCGACTCGCCGGTGGCACCGCGCGTCCAGCCGGGACGAAGGCGCGCGGCGGCGCCGCACCCGAGATCCCGGCCGACTGCATCGCCGAGGCGAAGCGGTACGGCAAGGACCCCGCGTGGTGGTTCGAGCACGTCCACAGCAAGCGCAAGCAAGACCTGACGCGGCTCTGAGCCGCCTGGAGTACACCGATGGCATCGCCCCCCTACGGATGGCGCGAAGGCGTCCGCCGTCCCGTGCGCATGAAGCTGGACAAGGACTCGGCGGACATCGTCGTCGGCGACTTCCTGTCCGTGACCGGCTTCACGGCCGGCTACGTCGGCCAGGCCGCGGCGGGGGAGATCCCGGTCGGCGTGGCGATGGAAAAGGTCGTTGTCAGCGGCACTGCCGATGGCGATCACTCCGTGCTCGTCGACGTGTCCGAGGACTCGATCTATGAGTACCCGCCGGACGCCGGCACGGTCACGCAGGCGCTGGCGCACACGACCATGGACATCGGTGGCCCGCAGTCGATCAACATCGATGCTTCCGCCGATGACATCGTGGTGGTGCGCGATGTCGATACCGTCGCGAATACCCTTCGTGTCTCCCTCTACAGCGGGGCCGCCACCCGCTACCTCGGCGTGGTCTGACCCTTCTGACGGGGCGCTGAGCGCCCAAGGAGCCCCGACATGGACATCAGTAACGTCCCCGAGCTGGTCGAGAAGGAAGGCTACGCGCTCATGCTCGACGAGTACGCGGCGCAGCCGGTCGTGTACCCGCTGATCTGCAAGGTCGAGCCGATCCCGGACAGCGAGATCTATGGCACGAAGGGCGCCGTGCTCACCGGTCTCGGCCGGCCGATCCAGATCCGCGACGGGCAGGAAGTGCCCGCCGACGACATCAAGTCCGGCTACACCTGGTACCTGCAGGGCCGCACCTTCGGACGGCGCCTCGACCTCCCCTACGATGTGATCCGCGCGTCGGATGCCGTAGGCCGGATCACCGGCATGGTACGAGAAGTCACGGGGGGCTGGGGCAAGGCGTTCGCGCTTGAGAAGGATGACATGATCGCCGACATGTTCCAGAAGGGCACCCTGACCGCTGGGGACGTGAGCCTCTTCGACGGGACCTTCCCCAACGAAACCGACCCGTACCCCGGCGTGGTGTACGACAACCTGCCCTGGTTCGACACGGCCCACACGATCTCCGGCGGAACGCAGACCTTCTCGAACCACGACGTGGCGAACGCACTCACGACCGCCAATCTGCAGACGGCGCTGACGCGGATGCGGGTCACGAATGCCAAGGACGAGCGCAACCTGCGGGTGCGCATCGCACCGAACGTGCTGCTCGTTCCGGCGGGCGCGATGGGGTTCACCGCGAAGGTGATCCTCCAGTCCGCGCAACTCCCCGGGTCCGCGAACAACGACGCGAACGTCGTTCAGGGAGCCCTCGAGCCGATCGAATGGCAGGCCCTCGACGACACCGCCTCGGCGAACGCCTGGTGGCTCGGCGAGAAGGGGCAGGGCATCCTCGTCCGCGATGAGGGCCCGCCCAAGCTCGCGTTCGTCGAGGACGGCCTCAAGCGCCAGATCAGCGTAGTGGCGGTGTCCCATTTCGGGGCCGCGGTCACGAACTGGCGGTACTGGTACAACGCGAACAAGGCCGCCGCGTAGCGCGCGACCCGGGAGAGAACCCCGTGCCCAACCTCGACTACGACGCGCAGGCCATGGAGGCGCTGCTCGACCAGGTGGCCATCGAGCCCGTGCAGACCTACCTGCGCGAGATCCTGCGGTCCGCGCTGCGCCAGGAAGCGCTCCTGGAACGGATCGCGGACGCCGCCGAGATCAGGGCCACGGAGCCGGAGCCGGCGCGCAAGACGCGAGCGGCCTGAGCTATGGCCTACACCTACGACGTGACGACAGACCGCGGGCGCGTGCGCCTGCGACTCGGCGACGCGACGCAGGCGACCGGGGCCACGACCGGGTACGTGTTCGAGGACGCCGAGGTCGACGAGTTCCTGAGCGCGGGTACGACGGTCAACGGCGCCGTGATCGAGGGCGCCAAGGTGCTGCTCGCGAACGCCGCGCTCCGCACGAAGTACTTCTCGCTCAAGGGGCTGTCGCTCGACGACCGACATCAGGTCGAAACGATCGCGAAGCTCCTCGCCGTCTACGGCGGCGACCTGCCGACCGTAGCGATCGACATGCCGGCGCTGCTCCCGATGGACGAAGGCTTCGACGAGGCCGACCCGTAGGAGGTTCCTGTGGCAGATGTCTTCGCGGTTTTCTCTGCGGTCGGCGGTACCAAGTACTTCTCGATCGACGACAGCGGCAACGTCTTCTACAGCGGCACGATGGGCACAACTACCGTCGAGGGCGGTGCGATCTACGTCAAGGACTCGACGAAGATCTCCTGGGGTGATGGCCAGGACATCACGATCCAGTGGGACGGAGCCAAGCTGATCGTCGAGCAGGCAGCGACGAATAGCGCGATCGACATCGGCGTGTCCGGCGCTGGGATCGACGTGGTGTTCTACGGCGACACGGCGACGCGCGATGTGACCTGGGATCAGAGCGCGGACAGCCTGATCTTCAAGGACAACGCGAAGCTGGTGTTCGGCACGGGCTCGGACGACACGCTCTCGCATGACGGCACGGACACGCTTTGGACGCACATCACAGGCAACTGCGTCATCGACAACACCCTCGTGACCGGCAAGACGATCTTCAGGCTGGGGACGGATACGACGGCGACTGCGTTCGAGGTGCGCAACAACTCGGACGCGATCATGTGGCGGGTGACGCCGCTCTCGGCGACCGCCGGCACGTTCCTCGGCGCGGATGGATCGCGGATCGCGTTCGGTTCGGACGCAGACTCGACGTTCACGCACGATGGGACGACCGGGCTCGACATCGGCTTCGCCGCGAACGATTCCGGGGCGATCCGGTTCCTCGAGGGCTCCACCGAGTGGCTGGTCTTCGACAGCTCGACGAATCAGCGGCGGCTCGACGCCAAGCAACCGCTGGACTTGCAGCAGGGGTTCGCGCGCATCGAGCGCTGCCTCGTGGACGAGGACTTCCAGGCGGACGCGGGCGCGACCCTCCCGAAGCCCTGGGGTACGCAGGACACCTCCGCGGCGGGCGCCCCGACACTCAACTACGTAGCCGACGCGGCGGGCGGCATCTTCCGCCTCGCCACCTCAGTCACCGACGAGCTTCAGACCCTCACGCTGTACTGGGCCGACCAGCTCACGATCGACGTGACGAAGGCGCCGATCATGGAGGCGCGGATCAGGATGAATTTCGAGGGTGCCACGTTCTCGGCGGACCAGCGCTTCGTCGTCGGCCTCGCCTCGGCGCGCAACGCAACGCTCGATAGCGTTGTGACGCACGCCTGGTTCCGAGTCGAGGGCGCGAACCTCAACATCCTCAAGGAGACGGACGACGGGACCACGGACACCGACGACACCGACACGACGATCGACATCGTGGACAACACCTGGACGCGCCTGCGCATCGACATGACGACGCTGGCCGCGGTGGCCTTCTCGGTCGACGGCGTGGCGGCCGGCGGGGCGGCGATGTCGATCCCGCTCGCGAGCGGCAACCTCCAGCCTTTCATCGAGCAGCAGAAGGACGCGGGCGCGGAGGTCGAGACCCTGGACATCGACTACGTGCTCATCTCCTGGGCGAGGTGATCCATGGCGAGGACGTTCAGCGTGCAGCTCACCTTGTCACGCGACGAGGTCTGCGTGCTCGGCCTCGCGCTCGAGCATGCACACGGCCCTGTGCCGATGCCGATGGACCTGTACCCGATCGCGCATGGCCTGCGGACCCGGCTGCGTCGCGTCATGGCAGCGGCGGAGAAGCCGCCGGAGGACGCCGCGGCGACCCCAGCGCCGGCGACGGCGCCGAATCCTGACACGGCGCCCGCAGACCCCGACGCCGCTCTGGCCGCGGCCGTGGAAGCCGGCGACGGGCATGCCGCACGCGCGGCCGGGCGCGCCCTCGTCCTGGCCCCGGAAACGACGTGAACCACATCGGCGCCGGCGGGATCGACGGCGGCATGCTGACGCGGATGCGCGCTGACGTGCGCGATCTCCTGCACGACGCGGACCAGTCGGTGACGGCGATCGTCGCCACGCCGACGTCCAGCGACACGGACCCGGCGTCGGGCCATGTGGTCGCAGCGGAGGTGCAGGACACCGTGACGGGGTACCTGTCCGACCTGGCCTTCCGCGAGGCGGCGGCTGACCCGCGCGTTCAGGTCGGGGACCGTGTGCTCTCTGTGCTCGCCGCCGACCTCACCACCACGCCGACGATCGCGACCACGGTACGCGTAGGCGACGTCCGACACGCTGTCGTGCGGATGTCGTCCGATCCCCTCGGCATCTACTACGACCTCGTGCTCCGGCGTACGGGGTAGGGAGACATCATGGCGGAAACCGTTCTGAGCCTGCGGGTGCAGGTCAAGCTCAACGGGCGCGTTGTCGGCGATGACGGCTCGGTCCTCGACATCGACGAGACGTACGACGAGACCTTCGGTGACGGCACCGGGAGCGATCAGGTGGGCTCGGTCTGGCAGGACAAGACGCGCCCACTGAACGCGACGAGCGAGGACCTCGACGTCCAGGGCGGGCTCACGGACTTCCAGGGGGCTGCGCTCGCGATGGGCACGATCAAGCTGCTCTACCTGCGCGACCTCGACGAGGACGCGGGCGACGACATGCTGCTCAAGCAGGGCTCGGTCAACCCTGTCACGACGATCCTCGGTGGGACGGCGCCGACGATCAAGGTCGGACCGAAGGGCATCCTCCTCCTCGTCTCGCCGATCGACGGCTACGCGACGGTGGCGGCGACGGCCGACAAGATCGCCATCCAGACGACCGACAACAGCAACTACCGGTTGATTCTCGCGGGGGACAACGCGTAGTGGCAGCTACCCTGCGAGGTCGCGGCATCCTGTCGCTCGAGGTCGAGCAGGCCAGATTCGCGCGTTCCATGCGCGCGTTCCTCGACACGCGAGCACCGGAGGTCGTCGACCTCGCAGTCCGCAAGATGGCATTCGATGTCGTACGCGAAACGACGCTCGCGATGAACGGCATCGAGGTCCTACCGAAGCGGATCGATACCGGGCGCCTCCGTGCGGGCTGGCGCGTGGCCATGGCGGATGGCGGGCTGCCCACGGAGGGGCTGCCGAGCTCGGCGGCGAGCCAGCCAGGAGACGGCACGGCAGTCGTGGGGCGGGCGGGCGGTCTCGCGCGCATCGTGACGGTGCAGAACCGCGTCGCGTACGCGGGCTACGTCGAGCACGGCACGCGTTGGATGCGTCCCGGGAAGCACCTCGAGCGCGCGCTCCGCGTAGTACGAGCAGCGCTGCCGGGCGGAGCCACCGTGCGTGCGCCACTCCTGCGGGCCTGGCGGAGCGCCTGATGGGCGCCATCCACAGCACGGAGCGCAACGCGGACGCCCAGGCGCGGCTCTTCGCGCACGTAAAGGGACTCGGGCTGCATGGCGCGCCGGCGATCATGCTCGACGGCGATGCGCGGTTCCGCACGGACAAGGAACCGAGGATGCTCCGCTTGTCGTTGGAGCCGATGCCATGGACGACGGATGGCTATGTGGCCGCGGACGTACATGCGCGGGGCGCGCGGAGCCTGCTCGTCTGCGATCTCTGGTGGCGCAACGCCGCGGCGGAGGGCGAGGCGTACGACGCCTACGGTCCGGACCGGTGCGCGGATGATCTCGCGCACGCGCTCCGCGGCCTCGCCCTCTCGTGGCAGGACTACGCCGATCCGGCGGTCCCCGTGGCCGTGGCGGGGCACCCGATCCGCGTGCTCTGGCAGCCCCGCGTCGAGCGACTTCCCCCAATGGACGGCTTCGAACGTCGGCAGGTGACCGCCGAGATCCGGTGGTTCGCCCGCGTGGCCGCATGACGGAGGACTGACCCATGGCGAATCTCGACAGCAGCATCCCGTTCAGCGGATCGGAAGACGAATCGCTGGTGATCAAGGACGGCGGTGCGAACTCCATCACGCTCACCTTCGCGCAGGGCGGGCTCGTCGTCGAGGAAGAGCAGGCGCCCTACGTCGAGGCGCGCACGAGAAACAAACACCAGGCAACGCCGGTTGTCAGAAAAACAGGCAACGGGAACCTCAAGATCACGCTCAAGTGCTTGGTCACGAGCTTCAAGGGCACGGCGAACGTCCATCCCTACGAAGCGCTGACCTTCTCAGGAAATGCGGCGGCATGGGCGTCGACGAGCACAGGCGACAAGAAGACGCTGCAGCTCGAGCACACCCTGAACAGCACTGTCGCCGGTGGCGGCTCCCAGCTCAGGACCTACAAATACTGCGTACCGGGCCCGGTCTCGCTCGATCCCATGGGCGCGGACGGTCTCTTCCTGCTGTCCTGCGAACTGACGGACCTCGAGGAGGCCCCGACGATCGCGTAGCTCCCCTCCCCTGCGCCGTCGGGGCGCCGTGCGCGGGCGGACGTCCGCGGTTCCCTCGGAGCCTTGACGGCGCACCCCACCAGCACGCGCAGGAGGAACCATGCGCAAAGCATTCGCCGAGCGGCAGTACAAGATCGTGACGATCGCGGGCATCGGTCCGGGAGGCAGCTCGGGGATCCTGTACGAGCTCCGCGTCGAGGCTCTTCCGGCGGGATTCTTCGCGTGGCTCCGTGCCGCCTATCCGCCGCCCGGGGCGTTCGCGAACGGCAAGCCAGCGGTGCCAGACGAAGGCGCGCTCGCGGACTACAACGACCGTTTCAACCTGATCGTGCTCGCGAAGGCGCTCGAAGCAGACGGGTGTCTGGAGACGCCCTGGCCCGCGAAGGATGCAGGCCGGCCTGCGTGGCATGCCTTCGGCGGTGCGATCCGTGAGGAATTCCAGGTCGCCTGCTACTCCGAGGGCGACGTCCAGCAGCTCGCGCTTGCCGCGCTCGATCTTGTGCGCGCGCGGGACATCACGGGCGCGGAGGCGGCCCGGGGAAACTGATGGCGCCGGGCGGCGGGTACACGTCGCTCGGCTTGGTCTACGAGGTCTGCACGATGCTGGGATTGCTTCACGTCACCGAGTTCTTCGCGCTCCCGCCGGCCGAGCAGGATCTCTGGCTCGGGCACGCGATGAACACGGTCGGGGCCTCGTACACGCGGCGGACGGGCCGCGGCCGCGCCACGATAGATGCGGCGCACCACCGCGACACGCTCGCGGCCATTCGCGCCGCACGCGGCGAGGGGTAGCCCGTGGCCGGCATGCTCGAAGCACTGCAGTTCAAGGTCGGGCTCGACATGTCGGGCGTGGATGCAGGGCTCGCGCAAGTCGGCGCCAAGGCGCAGAGGGCCCTTGCCCCTGCGACAGCGGGGACCACGGCGCTGGCGACTGCGACGACGCGACTCGGCACGGCGCAGATGGGAATGGGGACCGCTGTGGGCATGAGCACGGGGGCAATCCGACAGAACACCATGGCGACGCGCGCCCTGCTTACGCAGATGCCTGACGTCGTGGCCGGCTTGCTCATGGGGCAGCTCAATTTCCGCTACATGGCCCTCCAGGGCCTGCAAGTCGTCGAAATGACTGGCGGCCTGCAGACCGCATTCGCGGCCCTGGCCCCCATCCTCGGCCCCCTCGCGGTCGGCGTGGCCGCCGTGGCGACGGCGGGTGTCCTCGTCGCAGGAGCCCAACAGAAAGCCAGCCTGGAGACGGAAGCGTTCCGCGGGGCGCTCGCCGGCACCCTGGGAGTGCTGCCGGATGTTGCGCAGCGGACCGCGGAGGCCGAGGTCGCCTTCCGCGGCCTCGCGGATGCGGTCGCTGAAGCCGAGATCGCCCTCTACGAGGAGCAGGGCGCCCTCACGTCGTACGATCGTGTGCAGATGGCGGCTGTCGAGGGCGCGCGCTCGGCGGCGAAGGCGAAGCTCCTCGTCGTCGCGGCTGGCTGGGCCGCGCTCGAAGTTCAGCGCCAGGAGATCGAGGGCCAACTCGTGGCGACTCGCCTCAACGTCGCGGAGCGCGTCGCCGGGCTTGATCGGCTCAAGGTGCTTCACGAGGAGATCCCCGCCGCTCAGGCTCGACTCGCGACGCTCAAAGAGGAGGTCGCTCAGCAGGTCGGAGCCGTGAACGCGACCCACAACGCGACGAATGCACTTCGCGAGCAGAAGGAGGCGCACGAGGAGGCCGAGGGGGCCGCGCGCGCGCACGGCAAGGCCGAGCGCGACCTGTGGAAGGAGTTCGAGGAACCCTCGATCGCCGAACGGATGGACGCCGAGGCGAAGCTGACCGCAGAGCTGGCCCGCGCGAACGATGAACGGTTGCAGTCGGAGCTCGACGGATACGCAGCCGCAGTCGCCGCATCCCGCGCAGCGGCGGCCGAAGAGGTGGCCCTCATGGAGCGGCGCAAGGAGGCGATCATCGCGTCGAGCGCGTCCATCGCCGGCACGCTCCAAAGCTCGCTGTCCTCGCTCTCGTCGACGTTCGAGGCGCAGGGCAAGGAGGGCGCATTCGCTCTGTGGGCGGCAAGCAAGGCGGCTGCGGCCGCGCAGGTGTTCCTCTCGGGGATCGTCGCCGTCGCGAAAGCGTACGAGCTTGGGCCGATCGTAGGCACGATTGCCGCGGTCGCCATGGGCGCGCAGTTCGCGGCGCTTGCCGCCGACGTGGCGACCGCCGAGCCACCGGCCTTCCCCCGCGGGGGTCTCGTGGCGAGCCGCGTTGCGGCGACCCAGCCTGGCCATGTGCTCGTGCAGGCGCAGCCTGGCGAGGGGATCGTTTCCTCGCAGGGCATGTCGAGACTCGGGGCGCGCGGGCTCGATGCGTTGAACCGCGGTCCAGCGGCGGCATCCCCCGTGGTCGTCGGTGTCCCCGTCTTCGGCGCGGCTCGCGGCTACCAGCGTGACGAGCTTCGACGGAACGGGCGCCTGCGGAGCGCCCTCCGCGATGCCGCGCGCGGACAGCGCCGCGGCCGGCTCGGGAGGTAGGATGGCGACCGACCGAAGCCCGTCTGTCGAGCGCGTGATCGTCGTGCACGATCCGCGGCTGCGCGATCCCTCCGTGTGCCTGTGGGCGGCGCAGTCGTCGTACACGCAAGCCGGTCCGCAGCCGGGAGTGCCGGAGGCGCAAGGCGACTACGAGACCGTCCTCCAGTCGGGGGGCTCGCAGTCCGCTGCGAAGCTCCTGCGCATCCAAGGGTGGCGCGGTGGACACCCGGTGGCCGAGGATGATGGCGGCCTCATCTGGCAGTACTCAGGCGACGCTGGCTGGCGCGGATGGGATCCGCCAAACGTCAGCGTCGCATGGGAAGCCGTCGTCTACTCTGCCGGGGCAGACGCGACTCGCGACCCGCACATGCTCGCGTTGCCTGACGGACAGCTCCTCTGCACCTACGAGGCGACCTCGAACGCCGTTCGCACGACACGGCGTACGATCGCGGGGACGTGGACGGCGCCGATCACGGTGTACACGCCTGCGGTGAATCCGACCTACGCGATGCGCCCATGCTTGTGTCTGCTCCCGGACGAGTCTGTGCTACTGTTCCATTGGGTCGAGGATCAGGTAGTGCAGGAGAGCCAGGTCCGCGTCTGGCGCTCGACCGACAAGGGCGACTCCTGGACGATGGTGCAGCCGTACGCGCTCCAGGAATGGTCGCTCGCCTTCGGTCTCCTGAACGGCAAGGACACGACAGCTTGGTACCATGCTGGTGGCGCCACAGGCATCGGCAAAACTGGCGCCGTTCCGGGTCGCCTGCGCGCCATCTATCATGCCGGTACGCTCGCGCTTTTCGCTGGCGCCCGGCTCAACGATACGACGGCCACAAATAAAAACCGTGACGTACTCGTTCAATTTGCTTCCGATTCGCTCGGCAAGCGCTTCTCCCACATCTACACGGGCTCCAAGACTGTGGCCGCGGAGTTCGGCGCGTTGCCGGATCTCGTAGTCTCTGGGGGGATGATCCACCTCATCTACATCGGTGCGACACAACTCGAAGGCACGCTGAACACGCGCAAATTGCCCTCCGCCTTTGTTCGATACATCGATGTCACACAAGAGGAGATCACAGACGCGGAAAACCTCGGCGACCTCTCCGCGCTCCCACGCACGATGGACGATGCGGATTCTGCCGCCTGCGCCGATGACACGGGTACTCTCTACGCGATCGCTCGTCAGGTGGCGACCGCACCGGCCGCTACCGATGGCGCGCTCGATGTCCTGCGTAGTACGGACATCGGCGCGACTTGGCGGTTCATGGGTCGCAGCTCGGATTCGGGACCGCTCTCCGAGCTGCACGGCATCGTGGCCTACTCGGGCTCGGTCAACGGTGCTACGCATCTGCGCGGCTTGAGCATGGCGGCGCAACGCGGGCGGCTCGTGCTCGCCCACAACTGGGATTCTGTTGTCGGCACCTACGATGACAGCCTCGGCATGCTCTACCTCGGGGGCTACACCAACGTCACGATGCCAGGGTTCAAGAGCTTCGGGCTCTCACAGGATCGTGTCGGGTGGGAGCGATGGTGGGCGGCGATCGACTTGCCGGTCAACTGCGGGTGGGCCCTCGCTGGCGCTGGCACGGAGACCCTGCAAGCGCCAGGAGAGCTTAACGTTGCGACGATCGCTCAGGCGCGGTCCTACTCAATAGCGCCGGCAGGCACGGACATCGAGGGCATCACGGTAGCCTCCGAGCTGAAAGTCAACTCCGGCGGCTCCCTCGGCACGGCTGGGGTAGCGCTGCGTGTCCGCGTCAGCGGCACGAACAGATACCAAGTCACGCTGAGGTTCTCCGGCGCCGGTCTGCGCGTATGGGACGACATCGCAGGTGCGCAGGTCGGGTCCGACTTCACGGCGATCGCGCCGTCGGCCGGCATCCAGATCCTCGTGTCGCTCGCCGCGGCGACCGTCAGCGTGTGGGCGCGGCCCAAGGATGCCAGCTCCGATCGGTCCTGGAGTACGGTCGTGAACGCCGGTGCCGTGGCGAGCGCAGCGGCAAGTACGGCTCTGGTCGAATGGGGACACGTCCAGGTCGATACGGCCGATTCCGACTGGACTTGGCTCCAAGTCGCGAATGACAATTGGAACGGCGCGGGCCTGCATGGTGGCTTCGTGAACCCGGATGACCTGTGGGCGCGAGCGGCCTCGCGTGAGCTCGTCGCCATCGACGACGGGGTGAAGCTGCGCACCATCGACGGTCCGGTCCGGCGCGGTGATCTCTGGTCCGTGGACACGCGCTACGACTTCCCGATCGAGCGGATCTTCCCGATGGAATCGCGCTCGCCGCGCGTGCGATGGCGCAGCACAGGGACGACCGAGGCGCGGATCGCGCTCGCGCTCGACGAAGGGCTCCTCGGCACCGTCGAATCCCGCATCGGCTCGGATCTGATCGGGCTCTGCTTGATGGGCATCAACTGGCGTCTCGGCAAGCTCCAGTACTACGATGTCGACACGGCCGCGTGGATCACCGTGGCGACGATCGATGCGGCGACAGGGCGTTCGGTCGTGCGCGCCGTCCGACGCGGAGCGACGATCGTACCCGACGATGACAACCAGGAATTCTACGCATTCACGAACGACTTCGCGAATGGTACGTTCCACTTCGGCTCGACCGGTGGCGGAGCCGTCTACCGCAAGATCCTCTGGCATCCCGAAGGCCAGTGGAGCGACACGTACGCCGGCCGTAAGCTCGACATCCACCTGAGCGGCGTAGTCGCGGGCGATCCGACAGGCACTACGGATGCCTCGATCTGGTCGCCAAACATCGTCGTGCTCGTGAACATGCTCGGCGTGCGTGCGGCCGCCTGGCGCCTCGTGATCGACTCCCAGGGGACCGTCGATGGGCACTTCGAGATCGGGACCGCGATGATCGGCCCGGCCTACGTGCTCGGCACCGAGTATGGCAAGGGCCGCGTCGTGCTCGCGGAGCGCGGATGGGAGCGTGAGGAGGCGGATGATCGGACATCCCGCACCCGCGAGCACGCTCCCGATCCGCGCGTGGTCGAGGTGCAATGGGCGGACGGCGTGGACACGAGCAACGTCTTCGGAGCCGATCCGGACTACGTGACGGCATCGGCGACGGGGGGCGCGGAGCCAGTCGCCTCGCGGTTCGGCACCCCGTGGGAGATGCACGCGCTCGCGCGCCTCACGCGTGGCCACCCGGTTGTGCTTTGCCACCGCTACCCTCGGAGTGCGGGAGCCGGTACGGATGTCGTCCACCTCACCCGCCCGCATGAATTCCTCTACGGCGTCCTCGACGAGGACGTGCAGCTCACGCAGCTCGAGGGCGAGGAGTTCGGATCGACCGACGGGGAGATCCTCCAGGTCGGCACGCTCCGTGTCCGCGAGGAGGTGTAGGCGGTGCCCGCTGTAGTCGATCGCGCCGCCTTTGTCGGTGCGAGACCGATCTGGCTTCTCGACCTCGAGCTGGCAGGTCGCACGTTCCGCCTGTCGAGCGAGCCCGTCGTTGTCGCGAGCGACGATGGCGCCCTGAGCTACGATGGCGGACTCGCGCAGGTCGACTACGAGGAGTCCATTGATCGGCTGGACAGCGCGCTTAGCGAGGCGAGCGCTTCGGTCGAGTGCTTCCTCCCGATCGACGTGGCCGCCCTGATCGGCGCTGGCCATCCGCCGGCCGGAGGCGCCGCGGCGCTCGCGATGGTGACCTGGCGCGGGGGCGTGGTCTTGCAGACCTGGGAACTGCGTCTTCGCGTCCTCGCCGGACGCGTGCAATCGCCGCGCTGGGGAGATCCAACGCGAGCCCTCGGATGGTTCGCCTGCACGGTGCGCGAGGAGGCGTGGGATGACCTCGCCACCGTCATACCAGCGGCACTTCGCATCACGACGACGGCGATCGCAGAGGCGCAGGCCGCCGACGTCGGCAAGGCGTATCCGTACCCGATCGGTCGTCCTGGGCGCTCCGAGGAATCCGACGGGACCGAGATCGTCGTCGACGGATCGCCGGCCTACGTGTACGCGACGGATGGACTGGGGAACGTCAACAAACTCCTCGTAGCCGCCTACCCCGTCGTGGCCGCGAATGTGTACATCCGCAAGAACGGTGGTACTTTCGGCAACTGCCCGATCTCGCATGTGACGGACTTGCTCGGACGCATCGTGGCCGTCGCGGACACCTCGGCCGTGGTCGTCACCCGACCTCTCGACGCGGATTACTGGGCCTGCTGGGGCGTCGAGGATCTCTTCCCCAACGCGGATGGGGCGATGCGGAATCCATGGGCCGCAGGCGAACTACGCGGCGCTGGAGACGTGATCCGGTGGGCGCTCTCGCTCGGTCACGTACCGATCGATCACGGGCGGTGGGCCGCGGTCAGCCCGTGGCTGAATCGATTCCGCATTGCGACCTACCTGAACGACGTCGAGCAGATGCCGTGGGGCTTCGTCGCGGACGACCTGCTTCCGATCTTGCCGGTGGCGCTCCGACGTGGACCGGACGGCATCTACCCGGTCCTTCTGGACCTCGACGCGCGGCGCGCCGACGCTGTGTTCATCATCACCGAAGGTCCGGACTTCCGCCAGGTCGGCGAGCTCACCGAGGAGGGCGATATCGGCGACATCGTGAACGAGGTATCCATTTCGTTCGCTCCTGACGGCGATGGCGAGTACCGACGCGTCCTCACGCTGACGGCGACGCCCGATCCGGACGATGCCGACGAGGTGGCAGATCCCTACGCGCAGCTCAGCGCCGCTCGGTACGGCGTCGTCCAGACGAGTCAGGTGTCCACCGATGTCGTCTACGAGCCCCTGACGGCGCATCTCGTAGCGGCATGGCTCTTGCGGTCGCGGGCCTTTCTGTCGCGATCTGTGGACTACCTCGCGGATGTCTCCTGGGGCATCGTGCAGGTCGGAGACCTCATGCAGATGAGCCACGCGTCCGCCGGCATGACGGGTCGCCTCGGCTTGGTGATCGGCCGGCGGTGGGATGGGTTCGCCTGGCAGTTCCGCATCCTCTACGACGAGGAAGCGTGGCGCGAGCCGAGGACGCCGTGACGCGACGAATGCCCTTCCGACTACCGAGAGGCTCGCCACGTGATACCCTGCTGAGGAGGACCTCCCCATGGCCTACGCCGCAGTTTCCACCGTCACTCGCGAGCTGCACAACGGGAGGTGGCTCTCCCGCGTCGCCCTGACCGAGACCGAGGCGCGGGACACGTCCGAGGCGACGATCACGGGAGTCCCGATTCAGGGCACGATCATCGAGTACAAGGCGACGCTGACGGCGGGCACCGGGACGACGATCAACCCGGCGCTCGGGAACCTCGCTACCTTCGTCGCCTCCACGCAGGCGCACCTCGGGACGTCGAGCGTGACGGCGGTACACGTCCACGATCAGGTGCCGCTCAGGTACGACGCGCCCACGGGCACGCTCTACGTGAGGTCGACGCCGAATTCCGCGGTGGCCGACCACTCGATCTCGACCGTCATTCTGATCGCTGACGGCGTGGAGGTGTAGCTGTGTCGTGGCCTCCCGTAAAGACACCGGTGACGCTGACGCCGAAATGGACGCGCCTGCTTCTGCACGGTGGTACGGGACTCGTGGGGCTCACTGCGACGGCCAACCGCGATCCATCGGCCCTCGTCACGGGCGGGATCAACGTCCCAGGCGGCGCCGCGAACGGTGTCACCGAGAACGCAACCGAAAGCCGGATCAGCGTGGAGACCGTTGGGGCCGATAAAAGCCGAGCGAACGTGGCGGCAGTCTGGACCTTCCCCTTCAAGGATTGGGCGGACGCAGAGATCACCACGGTCAGGTCATTCATCATCCATTTCCGCGTGAAGCCGATCACTTACACGGCGAACAAGCAGATCATTCTACTCTGTGGCACGACGAACGACGTCGCGATGGCCACACAGCACTCGGAGAGTGGCATCCTCATCACGGGCGCAGCACCTGCGGATCAAGGCTGCCGCGCCGGTTCGTCGGGAGGCGTCGTGACGAGCGCGAGCGTCGCCGCTTCGATTTACGGCTTTTTCGAGGTCTCGCATCGTCCGGGTGGGATCTCGGTGGTGACATCGCACCTCCTCAGCATCACGGGTGGCTTCATCACGCGTGCGACCGCGACACCGAATCTGCTCCAGGCTGGCGCCTTGTCTTTTTACTGTGGGTTCGGCCGAAGCGCTGGCGATGGCGCCGCGTACGCGACAGGAGCGATCTTCGAGGTCGCGCAACCCATCATCACACGGGCGTACGTGTAGCGATGCTCGACCTCACCAACATCGACGTGCTCGAGCTCCTCCGCGCGCTCGGCGTCCCCTACGTGTGGGGCGGCGGGGCGCTCGCGGACGGACCGGAGACCTGGCCAGAAGGCGCGCGCGTCCAGGTCCCGGGCGGCTACGTCCGCGGTTGGGATTGCTCGGGCTTCGCGCAGGCGGCGTTGCTCGCGCTCGGCCAGGTGCGCCCCGATGCGTGGCCCGACATCCGCGCGCACGACCTCGCGAACGCGTGCGATCCGGTGCACCCTGGCGAGGAGCAGATCGGCGACCTCGCGTTCTACGGGGGTGAGGACGCGCGCGGGAAGTCCGTGATCTCGCACGTCATGGTCGTCCTCGCGGCGGGCCTCGTGATCGGCGCGACGGGCGGGACGTCACGGACAATGGGCATGGATGCGCGGGCGTGCGTCGCCGCGTGCCCGCTCCGCTACCGGCGCGATCTCGTCGTCGTCGGGCGGATCAAAGAGGAGTACCGCGCATGATCCGCCACGCGCCCATCGCGGCAGCTCTCGCCCTCGTCCTCTGGGTCCTCGCGCCCGTCGACCTCAGCTACTACGCGTGGCCCGTC
>ERZ1292629.355-Hain-H43-01um-R1-355-length-48474-cov-30_pt1 | contig 22405 bp, 31 predicted proteins | sample MGYA00564399_ERZ1292629 | MGnify/ENA primary metagenome ERZ1292629 (study PRJEB36523, sample SAMEA6512636) | groundwater metagenome | collected 2019-01-08 | study: AquaDiva: Metagenomics assemblies of 32 groundwater samples | reverse complement strand
GAGCGATGACAGTTTCAACGGCCTGAACGTTACCGTTCATCCATGCGAGGAGCTTCTCGTTGCGGAGCTTGCGCCATTCTTCGGAATCCCATTTCAAAAGAGCGCTCATTGCTTCGCCGCCTTGATGTCGGCATCGGTCAGCACGCTTGGCAGCACGGCCTTCAGCTCCTCTGGACTTGTCGCCGCCGCGATCGCCGGATCGTCAGTCACGTCGCGCAATGCCTGCTTCTTGCTTGCGATCTGCGCCTTCAGCGCCGTGTCGCCTGCTTCGTCCGCGCGCATGTAATCCGTGTCGAGGGCTTCGAGCAACGGCTTGCGAATGTCGCGCAACTTCGCCCTGTGAATCTCGCGCGCCTTCACCATATCGACTGTCAGGTCGGCCTTCCATGCGTTCCTGAATGTGCGATCCGCCGGGATCTCCGACTCGTCGGCAAAGCGGGGATTGATGGCGTCCGGCGGGAGCTTGTCCCAAGCCCGCTGTTCGGAGTCGGCCTCAGTCCATCCCGCCGGATCATTTAAATTGAATGCCGGAGTCACAACCGAAATTCCACCGTCAGTGCGTTGATAAATTATTTTTCTCATTATTGATCTCCAAAGCCAGCAAAGAACCAGAACGTCGGATCGGTCGCTGCATCGTTAAAACGCGCGCCCAAGGTGCCGGCGGCTTGAGATATCACTTCGGTATATCTTAGCGTGTTCGTGGTATGGCCCGCCGACACTAGGCCGGCCCAATTGGCACTGCTAAAATCTGTTGCGACGTTGAAGGTGATCTGCCCGGTTCCTACATCAGTGACCGAGGTCATGTTCCACGTGGCGGAGGTCGCGCCAGCAGCATTGGCCTTGCACCAAACTTTGCACACCCCAGGATGCCAGTTCGCCGCTAAGGGAGTGACCATCACGGTATTGTCCGTGGCGGCTTCCATCTGGGCCTGGGTAGCAATAGCGGCGGCAGCAACAACAACCACCGCCGTACCGTCGGCCTTCCTCGGATGCACGGTAAAAACAGTCGTACTTTTGGCGCGCATCACAACCCGGTCGCCAGCGGTCGCTGTGTAATTCGCGTTGCCGTCAACCTCGAACACCGCGCCGTCAGTGAACACGTGAGCGGCGTTCATGTATAACTCGACTTCCGCGCCCGCTTGCGGAGCCGCCGTCAGGGCCGTGAATGTCACCGCAGCGCCCGTCAGCGTCACGTAGTTGCCTAACGACCACGGGTCCATCGTCGTTGCATGAGCCGCTATCGAAGCGTTGGCGTCGAAGATAGACGCACCCGACATCGTGATGTCGCCGGTCATCGTGCCGCCAGCGAGCCGCAACCCGACATTCCCGATTAGTTGGAACTGCGTCCCGTCGTATCGTGCGCCGACCAGAGCACCAGAGGCAATATCACCAGCAACGAGCGCGGTTGAGCCGTTCTTCGTCACCGCCTTCGGACTGGCTAGACCGGACACAGCCAGCGTCACCGCCGTCGTGTTCGCGCCTGAAGCTATCCAGTAGAACGCCTGTCCCGCCGCATACGCCGTGATCGCAGGGCTAGGCGTCAGCGTGATCGCGTCAGCCGTGCCGCCGACCGTCGCAACGTAGATACCAGTGCCGTCCTGAATCGTGGCGAGAGATGCAGCGTCAGTGCGCGCAGTGCCCGCGCCAAGACCCGTGATCTTGAACCCGCCAGCCGCAACATCAGCGGTGAAAGGCGATATGAGGGAATTTGCCCCGTTCAAAATGTTGTTAAATTCGGAATTTAAGTCGCTGTACGTGAGTACCTCGGCGACCCAGTTCTTCAAACGTCCCAAGGCCATATCAACCTCTCAACCAAAGATGTGCGCATTCACTAGGGAGCTTATCGTTCTTCCGAAGATTGCAAGTTGCGTGCGATGTTTGGGTGTTGAGCATCGAGTGCTTGCCACCGCGAGAAATTGGAATTCTATGATCTAGATGAAATTCACCAGGGCCAACGGGTAACCCGCAAATCTGACACAACCCCATATCTCGCTCATAGACTTCCGCCACATCAACGGCTTCGACAAATGCAGAACGCTTTTTAGATTTATACGAATGCTTATAGGCGCGGTGCATGGCTACGTTTGCGCGCGCGTGCTCACGCGATCGTTCGTTATGGGCGGTCTTATTTTTCTCGTACTGGCGGCGATTCGCGCGCGCTATTGCTGCTTTGCCGTCTGGCGTGCGTAGGTACGCCGCTATTTTAGCGGCACTGATCTTTACATATTCTTTCCGCTTAGTTAAGACACGCGCTCTATTGCGTATGTAGTTCTCCTTTTTCGTGACGCGAGAGCGCGCGACAACGCTGCTGCTGGTCCTGTACGAGGTCATGCACACCTTGCACTGCGAAGTCTTACCATCAGGAGTGCGGCGGTGATTGTAGAAGTCGTCAAGAGGCTTGACTGTCTGGCAGTGGTGGCAGAATTTGGTTCTCATGAGTTCTCCATGCTCAGCGAACCAATCTCGTTCAGGGTCGAGATGCTGTGCAGTTCGAGATCGCCGTCAACTGTGTTCTGCGTTACCTGAAACTGGATACTTCGATACTCGCCATGCGTCTCTTCGATGAAGCGGTCCCTGAACAAAGTGCCCCCAAGAAGGCCGAGCGTCGTGTCATCAAGCGTGAAACTACCCGCACCGCCCCCGAGAATGTTGCCGCCAGCCTGGGATACCGTCGCCGTTTGCTGGACCTGCGTATCGCACTGCCAGTTGAAGGTGATGTCGCCCGCCTTTTGCGCGATGCCGATGGCTGCGCCGCCGAGCAACTTCATCAGGAAAGTCGAGCCGTAATTGCTGTAGGGCAACGTCACCTTCGCTGGAATCGAGCTCACCGCGTCAATCGAGCGGTTTGCAACGTCGGTGCGGCGCACATAGCCATCGCGCCCGCCGATATATAGCTTTGGCCTGTTGTTATCGGTGGCATCAATCACGTTAGCCACGCAGTTCGCGTTGTAGGCCGGCCACAATGCCCAGCGCACGTCCTGGTGCGAATGGTCGAGCATAAGAATCTGATTCGGGAATGTCGAGGCGTCAATCGGAAGCGTGATCGCCACCAGCGAGCGCGAGACGTTGTTCGCCGCCCAGCAGCGATTCAAGTTCGTGAAAGTGGTGTGCTCGCGGAGGTACTTGTGAATTGGGCGGGAGAGCGCGGCTTCGTTGAAGTCGCCGTAGGCGGCTGTAGAATTCAGTGAATGAATTGTCGCATCCGACCACATGAAACCAACGTCGTCTCTGAACCGGAATAGCGTGTTGTGTCCAACCGCTCCCAGTCCACGAATAAACGGAATGCGGGCGAAGGCGTCCGAGCCGGTTGGCGCGGAACCAGTGATGCGATGGATCGAGCCGTAGTAAGGCCCCTTGAAGACGAATAGATCGTTCTTGTGGCTGATGATCCCGGTGATCCGGTCGCCGTCGTTCGGGTCGATATCAATGTACCCGGCAGTCGCCCCAACCCAGTCGGCCTGATCCAGCAGCGCGGAATAGTGCAAGCGAGAAGGTGTCGCCGCGACGCCGGCAGCCCAGACGCGATTCTTGTGGGCGGTCGAGAATGAAAAATTCGGGGGCGTGCCGCCCAGCGCCGACATCGTGGTGCCGTCGTAGGACTGCGGAACGTCCACCGTCGAATCCGATGCGATAACCAAAACATCGTTAAAAGTCGTGTAACTAGGAACCTTATTATCCTCGAAGCCGGTGCCAATGTTAGCGAACGTCCCATCCGCCGCGTCGGCCATGATGACAGTCGAGACGTGGACGACGCGCCGCTGCGTACCGGAGCCTGCCGTGCCCATGCGCCAGAAGTCTGCAAGACCCATGATCTCGGCACCGGAAGCAAGCACGGTTGAATTAAGTTTGGTCGTACCGCCGATTTTGTGGACCCCACCGTCTAATTCATAGAACACATTTTCAGCGTCAACCAGAAAAGGAAACGTAACATCGCCGCCCGCGTTCGGGACAACGTCAGCGGAAGGGCCAAAGTCAGAACTAAAACCCCCTCCAAAAAAATGCCTGAAAATTTGTTTTTTCGAGGCCATCAGGAAACCACGGCGCGGTCTTGCACGCGGCGCCAAACTGATCCATCACTGAACGCGAGCGTGGCACCACCCGCTTCATTTGAAACGTAGATCAGCCCGCGCGGATACGTCGCCGCCGAAGGAACGCCAGCGACAGTAAAAGTTCGTACCTGCAGGAGCAGCGTCGCATCAGTAGCAACACTTAAGCCCATCGCTTCGACAATCGTGCTCCAGGCTATTGATCTGATTTCCGCGAAAGAGGACATCAGTAGTCCCTATCCACAATCTGATAAACGCTGGTAGAATCAGGCTCGGTTATCCAAGCACCCGAAAGCACTGCGACCTTAGATACGCCGTCATAATCCGTGATGCGCTGATGGTTCTGGCCAGAGCCTGTGCCGCCGGTCAAAACGATAGCCATGTTGTTATAAACATCGTTTGTGGATGATGCGGTTGTCGCAAGTCTGATTGCGTTAACACCAGATGCTCCCTGTATGGTTGCCGTGCCGTTTAGCGTATAAGTTTCTGCCGTAGAAGATGAAACAAGCGTGGCACCGGAAGTCCAGTCATTGGCATTGAAATCCGCGACCAGTGTTCCGCCCGCACCGAAGATGCCGTCGTAAACTTGGGCGCGGTAGATTTTGCCGCTGAAATTATTTGTTATCCCTCCATCCGATGAGCCAACTTCCAAGTTTGCTGTGCCATTGAATATGCTTGTTGTTCCTGCTACAACATCGGTCGTTCCCAATTGAGTAAATTCTGCAAATGATGGAACAACAAATGGCGATCCGCTGGACGTATAAAATTTAGTGTCGTTCCCGCCCGCGCCATTGTTCACATCACGAATAGCCAATGCCCATATACCTTGACCATTTGATATTGGAAGAATCACATTCGAATCAACGTTGATAATCGTTGCATCAATACCATCTGGTGATGTGCCAATTCGCAGACCCCCGTAAGGATTTATTTGAACATAATAAGATCGTTGGTTTCCGAACTTGGACTTAGTGATGATCTCTTTTGCCGTTTCCGGCACTGCCAGTGTAGGGGCAATATAAAAAATAAATGAAATATCCCCGGTGATATCCAACGCCGCAGAGTCCGGCGTCGAGGCGTAGTCGCCGGACGCGCCAGCCAAAGAAAGATATGTCACAGTCCCACGAGCTGTTCCGCTATTAACGATATAGCTGGTCACATCGGAATCGTTAACGAACAAAAATTTACCTCCGGCAATACCGCCGCGACCGCGAGTGACATCGCGGTAAAGTGGAGAGATATTCTGTCTATTCAACATCAATATCTCCTGCCATAACCACCATCGCGCGTGTAAGGGGATTTTGCCGCCCGGACGTAGCCTGAAACGCGCGGTCTTAGCTGCGGCCGCGGAGCACCGACCTCGGTATCCATCATGATGCGGCTCATGATGTCCACATACTCGGCCTTGGCTTCCTGGGAACGGGTATCGTCTTTTTTGTCGCGATACCAATGGGACAGGGCATGAAAGACCAGCGCGTGCCGGTAGCGCAGCGGCACGATCGGCTCATCGGTATCCGCCGAGAGATTCGCCGCCGCAACGCCAGCCGAACTCACCGCGAGGTTCGAGGTAACGTAGGTGTACGGAATCTGGTAGAAATCGTTTGGCGCGGATGCGAACTTGACGCGCCGGATAGGAGTGACATTTCCAGACGGCGCGAAATCTAGAATCGTCGCGACAGACGGACGGCCCAAGGTGGAATTGATCGGAAAGCGGCGGCGGAATTCAGTGCGGGATATCAGATCAACAGAGGCTTCTAAGCTGAAACGCTGCATGTCGATCGGGCGCAGGAAATCGGCAGCGAGATCGTATTCGTCCTCGTAGTAAGTGTAGGTCGAGCCAGCGGCCAAACTTGTCTCGGTGAACTTCTCCGAGAGCACGATGTTGGTATCGTCCGTGACCGTCGTTACCACATAAGGCGTGCGGGAGCCGGAGAAGACGATGCGCCCATTCGCGCGGGCGTTCTTGACGCCGAAGGCGTTGTTAGTGTTCCAGAGCGTGCTCGATCCAGCGACGGCAGTTGATCCCTTCGTGGTCGTGATGGTGCCGGTGGTGTAATCGTCCTGCGTGCGAATGACGGCGCGGCGCTCAGCCCAGGGGAGTTTGTAGTCCAGACCCAAATGAAGATCATGGAGGGCGGTGTTCAGCGAGGTTTTCAACTGCGTGTCGGTGGCAGTGACGCCGGTGGACAGGCGAAGGCGATTCGATAAATTTGTGACCATATCTGCGAGCGTGGTCACCTGCGAAGTTGTGCTCATTCTTGCTGATCCTCAGTTGGGCGGAACCCTCCTTACCCGATCCTCTCGATCGCTACCAAGCCCGCGCCGCCAGCGCCAGAAGTGGCTGGCCCAGTGAGAGAAGATCCGCAGCCGCCAGAGCCGCCACCGAAAAAGCCTGCGGCGCTCGCCACCGTCGCGGCTGCTGCACCGCCACCACCGGAGCCGCCGAGCGGTCCTGGAATCCCGGAGCCTGCCTGTCCACCGCCTGATCCAGCGCCTGGACCGGGGATCAAACTGGTCGTCGCTGAACCCGCCGTTCCGCCGCCCGTCAGGCCACGAAACGGATCTGTCAACGAATCGAAGCCTTGCGCGATTGAGCTGGTGGAGGTTCCATTTCTGAGGAATCCGTCCGCGCTTGCGACGCTGGCTCTCGCCAGCCTGTTTGCCCCGCCGGCATTGGTTGCCGTCGATGCCGCTGCCGCGCCTACCGCCCCGGTGCCCGCGCCGCCACCGTTCGAGGTCGTGCCAGAGGACGCGCCACCGGCGAAGGTGATTGAGCCGCCCCCACCGCCCCCGGCGACCGTGGTGCTACACGCTCCGCCAGCCCCGCCGGTGCCGTATGGACTACCTGCACCCCCGCCGCCCCCACCGCCAGCGTTGTTGGTGGTGTGCGTCCCGTTTCCACCTGCACCGCCCGAGGCGTTGATGACGTTCCCGCCAGAGGAAATGCCGCCGACTCCGCCCGCGACGGTGGTCGCGTTAGTGACGTTGAAAGTGCCCCCCGCGCCGCCACCAGCATAGATAGTGGTCGCACCAGGCCAGACAATCGTCGTAGCCGTGCCTGCTGCGCCTGCGACGCCGGTCGCGCTGATACTCGATGCCGCTGACGCCCCACCCGCGCCTATCGTGATGGTGAGGATGGTGTCTTTAACGAGGAACTGCTCGGACTCGGCGAACGCGCCGCCCCCGCCGCCAGAGGCCGTGCCGCCGGTGGTGGTGGTGAAGATCGCGCCGCCCGAACCTCCGGCGCCAAGCGCCGAGAGGCGATACCAGCCAGAGACCGGAATCGTATAGGTTGTAGTGGCCGGGAAGAAAAGCGCAAGCCCCTTCCGCGGCCCAATAGCTTGCACCGCTGCCGCGGTAAGCGTTACCGGGATGGACACTTGTCTCTCCGGTTCAGACCGGCCACTCGGAGAAAGTCATCGCCATCGTGGCAATCGTCGCCGTGGTGATATTGCTGCACACCGAGACGAGGGAGTCAGGCTCAAGAATGATCCTGCCCTTGAACCAATGGGTCAGCTCGTGCCCGGCCGTGTCGGTCGTGGCAGCATTGCTCATCATCGGGTAGAACGGGATCGGCACCGCTGAGCCGACCGCACCCGGGATCGCCACGTTGGTCAGCGTCGCCACCGAATAGAACGCGCTTGACGGCGTGCCAGTCGGCCCGAGTCGATGCACCGTGCCGGCGGTTGTGGTAGTTGGGACACCTGCGGTCGTCGTCAAGTTGCGCTGGATCAGCAGGCCGATGGTGTTGACTACCGTGGTCGCAGAAGTCGGCCCCCAGGTGAAACTGATGAGTTCGACGTTCTTGCCGGAACCGAGAGGGTTATGCACCGTGAACACACCCGCCAGAGTCGCCGCGGCGACCAGCACGACCTTGCCGGCGATGACAGTGGAGCAGTGGAACACGTTGCCGCGTAGCGCGGCCTCGTAATACTCGCCGTGTATGGCCTGAATGACTTGGGCACCTTCCTTGTTGCCGCGCGCTTTGATAACGGTTCCATCGGCGTTGTTTTGATTACCTATCAAGATTTCGTTGAACATGATCTATCCTTTGGTCTATGTGATTGAATCGGAAACGTCCTGACGTAACTTCTCAATTTGCTCGGTGATTTCATAAGTCTGGGCAAGAATCATCGTGATTACCTGCAGCTCAACCAGAATCCGCATATCGAGCGTGCCTGCGCCGCGATTCGCGGTCGAAGGCTCGGCCTGTTGCGAATGCTTATTTCCCTTGACGCCGTAGACTTCGCCGTCTTGTGCCATGATCTATCCCGCCTGCGCCGCTGTTCTTGCAGCGGCTTGTTTTGCCCGCCCTTCTGCAAGCCGCACAAGCAGTGCCGCCTTCGCTTCCGGGGACATCTGTTTACGAGGTTTCTTCTCGGGTTTCGGCTTTGGCTCGCGTTTCTTGCTCGGCATCATCGAGAGCATTTCCTTTACTACCGCCCGCTGTTCATTCGTCATCGCGCCGACCGTCTCGGCGAGACCTGGCTTCAATGCGCGCAGGCGGTTGAGGTCTGCGTCCGAAAACGTGACGGTGGCGCCGACGTTATCCGGGATGTAGATGTTCTTCCCCTGAACCACGGCGTTGTCCATCGACAGGCTCGAAGTGACGGGCCGGTGGCGCTCCAGATTCGCGGTCTCTCGCTCGCCGGGATTCAGGCGCAGGCGCAGGTTCTTCCATTCAAGGATTTTGAGTTTGTTGCGCTTCTCCCATCCCATGTGCTTATCCACGGCGCCTGGAGGCGCTTTGCGCATTTCCTCCTGCGAGGGCATGCCGGCCAGCACTTCGGATAGCAACTGTTTCTCGCGCGCGACCATGCGGCCTTCTTCGGCCGCATCTACAGGCGCTCTTGGCGTCTGTGATTCGAGCGTCGCGCGGGTTCGGATCAACTGCTTACGCGCCTCGCCCTTGTCCTGAATCGCCGGGTTCGAGAGTTTCGCCTCGGCGGCCTTGACCTCATCGCGCATTTCGTCGAGTTGGTGTGGCCGCAGCAGCGGTTTTGTGTCGAAAACTTGGGTTTCCATGAATTCTCCGGTTAGGTATTCAACGAGATCAGCGTGCCGCCCGTGCCGGCGCCGATCGTGGCGACGTAGTTATTGAGCATGTCGGTCAGGTTGGTCGCCGAGAAGTTGTCAATCGGCACAGTGCAAAGCACGCTGAATAAGTTGTAATGCAACCTGCATGCGCCAGCCACGGTCGCACCAGTGCCATTGATCGCCGCCGTGTGCGTTCCGGCGCCGAAGAAACTGTTGCGGCGGATCATGACCGTTGCTGCAGCTCCGACCGTCAAAGTTCCAGCATGCGTGCCAGCAGTGAGGTCGAAGTCACAATCTTCGACCAAACTATCCACCAGCCCGGTCACATCAACCATCGCGCCAAATGCACCATCGGCCTTGAGGTAGCCACGCTGAACCACAACACCGGTTGCCGCCCCGGCTGCGTCAATACCGAGAATGCTGGTGCCTGCGGTTTGTGCGGTCACATCAACCGCAAAGTCGTGCATGTAGAATCCGTTCGCAGCAGCGCTCAGGTTCAGATTTGCGCTGGCAGTATTGAGTACATCCCCGAGCAGCGTGAAGTTCGACATCTCGATATTCGCGGCGGTGACGTTGATCGTCTCGTCGGCGGCGGCACAGGTGACGAATGTTTTCTTGCGGTACGGATTGCCGGTCTGAGAATTCCTGGGAATCCCGACCATGCGGACTCCGGCGATGTTCGCCGCGATGGAAGTTGCGGTTGAGGTGCCGGCAGCCGCGGCGCTGTGCGTGCCTGGCAGTGGCACAATGGTATCGTCCACATTCGCCGCCACCAAGCCCCACGCACGATTGATCCGGCGAAGCGCGCGCTCAGGCGAAAGGCCATCGTTATCATCGCTCGCTGAATAACTACGTCCCTCGATGGTGTACGAATCGGACGGCGAAACCCAATAAATATTTCCGCCCTGTTCCGGGATCGACCCCCAATTTGTTCCGTACTTTGTCAAATAGCCCATATCAATCTCCTTGGAGCACGATGCTATTCACCCGCCATTACTCCCACGCGCCCCTGGGATTGCGGATTGGCCTAAAGGCCGCTCTGTTTCACGTGAAACGGCCCACGCTTGCCGGTCTTCGGGTCGCCGCCTGACCTGTCCGGCCCGGTCTTCGACTCGCCTTTCGGCCCGCCCGAGCCTTGGGCCTTCATCGGCCCGCCCTCGCCCCCGGATTGCTTCGAGAGCTGAGAGCCGTTCGGATAAAACTTGTTCGCCACGTTCGCCTCCTAGTGGTGGTACGGCGTCGGGTGCAGCGGCATGCGCTTCTTGTGCTTTGCCGCATCGGCCCGGGTAAAGTCGCGACCGACCGATTGTTTGATTCCGACCTTTTTCGCAAAGGCCGGGTCATGCGCTACCGCTGCCATCATCCGCGCTTGTTTGGCTGATTTGCTTGGCATCAGGAAACGCTCGCCACATTGATCCACCGCCAGTCTATGTAGGTCATACCGTGCCGGCAATATCCGCGCCATTTCGCAACCAGCGTGTCGAAATCTTCCACCATCGCGAATTCCGCCGAGACACGATCCGACCAGAACGCGGATGCCCGGCGCATCGTGCCATCGCACATGAACCAGTTGTTCGTGTCGTTCAGGGAACGCCACTCGTAGGTCTTGTAGCGCCCCTCGTGGAAGTTGCGGTTGTTGTTGGCGGTGTCGAGCTTGCCGGCAGATTTGATGATCTCGAACGCCTGCTCGGAGAGGTCAGGCGGATACCAGAGTTCGTCGGGCTGAATCTCGATGCGCTCGGCCTGGTCGCCACGGAAGCCGATCATCTGCAGGCGCGCGGCGAAGACAGCAGTTGCCGTCAGCGATGCGGTCGTCAGGTTGTCGAAGCCGGTAGCAGTCGAAGCGCCGCTCGTGGTGGTGTGCGAATTCGAGCCAAGCGCCACGCCTTCAGAATGCGAGTAGAAGAGCGAATCGATACTGGCCGCGTTGTTGAAGATGCGCGCGCCGTGCTTTTGCCGCGTGCGGTGCAGCGCTTCGGCCATGCCTTTCGGCTTCTGATCCATGATGTGATACTGGTCGTCGTCGTAGAGCTTGCGGTCAACCTGCATGCCCTTGGCGAATTCAACCGGCGTCATCGTCACGTCATAACCCTGGCTGATCGAGGTGTACGGGATCGTCCCCGTGAATTCGTCCCAATCGGTAAGGGTGCCGACGTTCGACCACGTCATGTTGTTGCGGCCGTTGGTTCCGACCATCGTAAAGACCTCGCCCAGCATGTCGGGGAGTTGACGGTAGGTGTCTTGGTAAATTTTCTGGAATCTTGGATCGAGTAAATCTCCAAAATTTCCACTGGTCATCGGTGTTACGGCGAAGACGAACATCCGCTCCGCGTAGACGGCGATGGGGGCGAGCAACGCGAGGAAGATCGACTTTGCGAACTGACCGAGTTTTTGGAATATCGTTTTCATGTGGTTTCTCCTGGTCTCGGTTAGGTTAGGTTACGGTCGCGCCGAGCAGATGATCGGCGAACTGGATGAGCGCGTAACTGTTCGTGGTGCCATCGCCCGCAGCATCGTTCAGGATCATCTCGATCGTGATGACGGTCGCATCGCCTGAGTTCGCCACTGTCGCATCCAGGTTCGTCATGTCGGTGCCAAACTGCGCCGTGATAGTGTGCAGCGGATGGACGTTGGCGTAGAGGAAGCGGTCGCCGATCGCAATATCGAACGGAAAGGCGACGGTGGTGTTAACCACGTTCGCCGCAGTGCTCATGATCTTTCGCACCTTGCCGGTGTTGGCCCCACTGTAGCCCCAGATAGTGCCTTCGTTTAAGTCGGGTGAGTTCGGGTCGAAAGCCGAGGTCGTCACCACCAGGCCGGTGGTGGAGCCGGTTGTTTCGGTAGCCGCCGAGAGCGCTTCGTTCGCCGCGCCACCTGCCAATCGTGCTCGGTAGACGGCGAGCGGGTTGATAATGGTGGATTGCAGCTTGGCGGTATCGGAATTATCCGAGTTCTGCCCGGTCTGGTAGGTGCCGGCCGCATCGACGTTGACGCCGACGAAATCAACACAGCTAGATACGGTGCCGACCACAAGACCAGTACCGTCGGTTGCGCCCTTGAGATAGGGCCTGCCGATCGTGGTGTTGGTGGCGGCCACCTGGTATTTCTTGATGATGGCGGTTGACCCGCCGGAAAGGTCGAAGGCAAAATCCATCGAAGCGCTCCTCTGGCCCGCAGGCCGTCAGGTTAAGCCGCTACGACGTGTGCATTAGCCTCGGTACAGAGTTCCGTACTCCAGCGCGATTCGGTATCGCTCCCATTTCCTGCGCTCATCCAGTGCCAGCGACTCGTGCAGAAAAAGCGAGGCAAGACCGTACATCTTGCAAACGTCGCAGTTCCCTTGCACGCGCCTCATGTTCTTTGCCGGATGCAGCTCATAATGAGCCGCGCGCGGCTTGAACTTGCGCGCATGCGAGTCGCATAGGATTACGGCCTTGCGCAGCGCGATCATGTCGTCCAGATTTGCCGATCCGCTGGTGTAGCGGTTGGGCCTGAACTCATCGCGAGCTAGTTGCGCTCGCTTGATCTCGGCCGCCGTGTAGTCCTTGCGGACCAGAATCATGCCCACGCCGGCCTACGCTTGCTTTGCCTTGACGAACTTCCGTTCCTCGACCACGGCTTTCCAGTCTTTGACGATGCCCCGATTGATGAGGTTTTGATAGTGAGCTTCTTCGCGTGCAGTCAGCCCCTTTGGCTTTCCGTCCGCATCGGCGCCGGATTCACCGGGCCGCTCGCCATCACCGACCTCAACATGGGTTTCGCCTGGACCTGATTTGCCTAGACTCCTGGCTGCCCGGATCACTTCGGGGTCACCGAACGCGGCGCGTAGAGCGGCGACTTCCGTCACCTTGTTGTCGGGTAAACCCATCTCAAGGAGCGCTTTGAATTCCCGCTCGGCCTTGGCGCGCTCTTTTGCGCCCACTTGCCATGCCGCCGGAACCAATGCCTTGAACTCCTCAAGCTGACGATTCACCATCTGCTCGCGCTGCTGTCCTTCAACCTCACCGCGGGCCGCTTTGGCCGCTTCTGATTTCGCAGTCTCTATGACCTGCTTATCCCAATGCGCGTCCGCCGCGTCCTGCGTGATCTTGCCGTCTTCGACGAGCTGCCTCAACTCGGCCCGGCTGATAGGCTTTGGCTCTTCAGCCTTGGCTTTGCCAGACTCCAGGGCTGTGACTCTGGCTCGCAACTCTGCGGCCTCACCGGCTGATCTAGCAGCCGCGCCCTTCGCCTCGTTCACCATCTCATCGACACGAACCTTCGGCAACCATGAGCCGTCCGAGGGGGGCTTCCATTCGCCATCACCCTGTTGCGACTGCCCACTTCCAGGAGGAGCGTCTTGGTCCTGTCCTGCTATTGCTTCGCTCATAGTGCCGCGCCCTTCCGCGATGTGCAGGTGCCGTCGGCGCACCGAGTTACCCGACCGTTTGCTTTGGGGATTAAAACCCTGTTTTTTTGGGTTGTCAAGTTTATTTCACAATGCGGGATTCAATTTCACAATGCTGGATTAACGCAAGCCTCTAAATCGGCAACCATTTTGGCCGCCTTGGCCCCGTTTTCGATGATGAACCTTGGCAGCAAGATCAACTCGCGCAGCGTCTCAGCGCGCGACTCAAGCGCGGTGGCGATGACGGCGGCGGCCTTGGCGGCCGGTTCATCGACCAGCACCAGACTGGCGGCCTGATTGCGTTTCACCTCTATCTGGCGCTCGCACAGCTTGATGTTGGCTTCAACGTAACGCAAATAGAAGTCCCAATCCGCGGAGCCGGTCAACGCGGCCATGCGCGGGGCTTCCTGCGCCATACCCCTCAATTCTGCAATGCGCCCCTGCGCCTGTGGCGTTGCCCGCAGGCGGCCGCGAAATTCATCCAGACTCCTCATTACGGAACATGCCTCCAATACTCAATGAACGGCCGGCCCCACGTTTGCGCCTCCGCCTGCCCCGGGCATGCTCTCATCCGCCAACTCGCCTTTCCCTAGTTGGGCTGGTTGCTGCGCCGCAGCAGGGCCGGGCGTTGGTCCTGGTACACCGCCAGCACCTTGCTGCTGACCAGCCCCAGCAGCGGCCATGAGGGCGGCCTTTTTCTGATCTTCCAGTACACGCACCTGCATGGTTTTTAGATATACCCGGAAAATATCAACCTGTTGTGGCGTCAGAAGACCGAACTCAGGTTTCTGCGCAAAATCGAGGAGTTTGGCTACGTGCTCTTCCGGTGCTTCCAGCGGACGCACTTCGGGAAGCGTGCCCTGCATGATGGCCGAGATGACTTCTTCGGCGAGCGCTGGCGGCAGCATGGCCTCGGCGCTTGGCGGCGAGAGGTAACGATCGGCGTCCTGTCCCCACGCCTTGCCGTAGTCTCTCATCAACTGGTAGATGCCATCGGGTTGCGTGATGCCCAACTGGATCGCAATCGGGTTGATATAGACCGCCATCAACTCCTGCAGCGCTGCCTGCAGCGCCTCTTTGGAGGTGTTCATGGCATTGGCGATGAAGTCGAACTGGAAACGCCCGCGCACGGCGGCCGGGTCTTCGATCTCGCGGTAGGGGTCTTCTCCCGGACGCACCATGCCGGCGACGCGATACTGCTTGCCTTTGGTGAGGAACGCCTGGTTCAACTCGTGCATCTGAGCGTATACCTCGGTCAGACACATGAAAAACCGGCGCAGGATGCGCTCGGGCCTGGCATCGCCTTGCTGCATGATCGTCTGCATTCCGCGCACCGTCCGAAGCGCGGACGCCTTGCCCTGCGGCACGCGGCCGAGTTGCAGGTCGCCAACCGTGGTCAACTTCTCTTCCATCTGGTTCAGAATTTGAATCGCGTTGAAACCGAAGTTGGAACCCGCTTGCGGGATCATCGGGAAACTGATGTCGTTTTTGGGATCGCTTACCGGATAGAGTTCAAACGGTTGATAGCGGATGACCTCTGGACGCACGCTGCTGGTGGAGCGGTACAAACCGAAGGGGGCCATCGTAACCGTTCCCAGATCAACCGTCTGGTCGATGATTTGCTTGAGAAGATCGTGCAACCCTTCCATCATTTCGAGCAGTGATATGCCGGAGCGCCTGCCTCGCACTTCCAAAAATTGGCCTTCAGCGAATGGCCGGCGCGGCGGGTTGGCCGGGAAGACCTGCGTCAACTCGCGCGCGCGCAACAGCAACTTTTCTTCCTTGATGACCCACCAGATCACGTCCTCATTTACCCCGTCGCCATCAATATCGTAGATGTCGAAGCACATGAGGCGCGTGAGAACCTTATGATCGTTGACCTGACGCTCCCCATCACCGCTGGCCGCCGGGGTGGTGACGGTAGCGGGTTCGCCCTGATAATTGACTCCTCCGAATACGTCTTTTTGCAACTTCTCCTCTTGGTTTGCCGTGGTGTCCTCGTGCGCAAGCCCGAGTTTTTTCAACCCATCGGCATCCACCATATCGTAGTAGCCGGCCTTCACCAGACGCTTGATCTCGTCGAGCGTCGGGTAATCGACGAGGATGACGTGCGCCGAGCCGCCGGGGTTGGAGGGAGAGGGGATTTGCAGATTGGCTGCGCGCGCATTGTGCAGCACGTCTTCGTAGTCTTTCACCATCGGACGCGGACCATCGAATACGGTGGCGAGCTTGGAGGCGTCCATCTCAACGCGATCGTCCAGCATGGTGTAGAACTCGACGACGAACTGCTCGTCGGCGTCTACCGTCACGCTCCAACGCCAGCCCTCTTTGTCCAGGTTAACGATCTGGGCTTTCTGGTAAATCTGCATCAACTGCAAGGCGAAATACTCGCCGGGGGGAGAATCCGGCGGGATCTTCGGCAGCACGCGAACCTCGTGGATTTCCCGCTCCTCGCGCACCCACGGAATGAAAACGGTCACTACCCCATCGTTGACGAATGCATCGGCCATTTCGCCGACGATCTTCTCGCCCTTCGCCTCGACGAAGAACTGGTAATCGAGCACATTATCCACCACCGGGGATTTGTCCTTATTCGCCTTTTGCATGGCTTTCGAGACGACCGCCGGGCGTTGATTCATCACCGCGTTGTGGATCGTGTCCTGCATGCGAAGGCTGGCCGTCATCATGTCGGGAACTGCGGCATCCGAACTGTCCTCCCAAGGCAAATCCTTGCCTTCGGTCCACATTCTAAATTTGGCTTGGCGCTGAAGCCTGGCCTCAATATCGAAACTTCGGTTTTGAATATCGGCGGTGTAGAAGTCGATGACGCGCTGCGCGACAATGGTTTTGTCGGCGGTCACCGATGAACTGCGCGGTCTTTTTCGCTTTTGTTCAGCCATGATTATTTCTTTGCAAAGCCGAGTCCAGGGCCGCGCTGATTGCCGACCACTTTTTGCAATTCCTTCATCTGATCTTTCGCCTCGCGCTGCGCGGCCCGCATCCGCCCCTTGTTTTGCATGACCTCTCCGGCACGTCGGAGAACGTCAAGATCGTTCTTCGCCATCCATTCGTGATCTACCATAGGCATTGCGGCAGTTTCAGGTTTTCGTTTGGCCATCAGTACGTTCCTTTTCTTGCCAAAATACTACGCTGCCGGGTGCGGAAGGCACGACGCTTGGCGAACTGCTGGCGCCCGTCAAAACTCTTGAGATAGCGCACCGCTCCGACAGCAGCGCGGTCGAGAGCGGCGTAATCATCGTTCTCGATAGCGTTAACAAATACCGAGCGCGGGATGCCGATGGAATGCCCGCCCATCGAAACCGTAATTTTATCGAATTCATGCTCGATAGATACCGGCCTGCCAGCCGCCTCTTTCCTGATTATCCGGTGCATTCCCGGAAAGAGGAGCGATATTGAAGAAGGATCGTCCGAAGGATCGTCTGGAAAACAGTCTGCGGGCTGCATCAATGCGTCCTTTGCGTTTGTCCGTGCGCTCTAGCGCCGTGGCCGAGCCGGTGAATCACCCGCCCTGCGCCGTTCAGACTGGCGAAGCTCGGCGACTCGTTCATCAGGTACTTTAGCATGGCCGGGTAGTCGTCATCTTTATCTTTCGGCACTTGCAGGAGCGCACGTTCGGAACCCAGTTTACGATCTTGCCAAACATGCCGTTTAAGCTGGTGGATCGTCGCGGCACACCTCGGATGGATGTGAATCCTCGGCTGCCAGCGCCCCGCATCGGGTTTGAAGTACTGATTCAACCGTTCACGGCCCACGTGGGAATCGTCGGCGAGAGAGCAAACAAGACCGGCCGCGTCGAACTCATCGCGCCAGTTTACTCCTCTTTTCGCGCTCGATGGGGACAACGCCATATTCGGGTCGATCACGCGATGCGCCACGTTAAGCCCGAGATTACGTTCGATGTCGTCGGTCATTTTCCTGACTTCGACCGGGTCGCCTTCGCACTTGCCGTCGGCAATCACCCACAAATCATCCGACGGATCAATGAGCGCCCACAGAAACATATGGGGTTTTCGAGGATGCGGGTCGATGACGAAAACCGCCGGCCAGCGGTCTGAGGCCGCGAACTCGATTACGTGGTTGAATTCGCATACTTGGATCGAGCCGCACGCCTCGCAGCGCCACTTATCTTCCATCAGGCGCCCACCGGGGTTTTCCTCAGCGATGCAGGTCTTGCCGCAAGTGAAGCACCAGTGTTGCGTGTGGTCGGTGAATACAGGATGAACGCGGTTGGAGAAGCGGATTGGTTGGCCGTAAAGGCGCACGTTCTTGGTCTCGGTAGACCAGCCGGCCGCGCGCGCGGCAATGGCCTCCTGGTCCAGATGGCGATTGTCCGTGGTGTAAATGTTGAACCATTCGATGTCGCGCTCCTTCGCCATGCCGGGCTCGTAGACCTCATCGAAGATCCATTCCACCGGGATCGCCGGGTCATCCGGCCAGGTCATCGCCACGATCAGCCGCCCGTTCACCGACATGACGCGCGCTTCGGACTCACGCCAGATCGCAAGCGTAGGCGGTTCGTCGTGGCCTACGATATGAAATTCACCGGAAGCAAAGTCACTCGGATCCTGATCTTTCGACATGATCTGCAGCGTTGACTCCCCGATGACGCGCTCCAAATCCTCCGGGTCGCGGCACAGCACGCGCAGCAAACGCAACTTGTCACTCCAGGATTTCTCCCACGAGCCATCGATCAAGCACCACTTCGGTATCCAGCCCCAGTGCCCGCGCTCCCCGCCGGGGTGGTCGATGCCGTTCCACTTGAAATGCTGGAGTTTCGGCAATATCGTCGGGTAAAGTGTGGTAGTGAGGGACTCCAGCACGAGACGGCAATTCACCGGGCCGCGGAATTTCTGACGCGCCAGATGCGCGAGCGAGTCCGGGAACACCCCCGTCATCGCCGTCACCAACTCAAGCAGCATCAGCGTAGTCTTGCTGGCCCGGTTCCCCCCACCGATCCCGAGCACTTTCGCCTTGGATTCGTGGATAGCGAGTGCTGTCGCGGACACGGGTTGATACCACAAGAGTTGATTAATTCTTCTATCTTCCTGCGCCAGCGAAAGAAGGCCCCCGAACCTCTCTCTGAATTCATCATTTGAGAGATTCGTTAAATTTTCATGCTCGATACCGTCAAAATTCAAATTTATTGGCCTTGGTCAAGTTTTCTTTTGCGGAAATGATACGAAGGTTATTGCGGACGTGGAGTCCCGAGACGCATTTCCCGCGAAGCGGGACCTCGTGGTCAACATGAATGTGGTTCTCTGGCCAGGTGATTTTCGCAATCGACGCGGCTTGGTAGATCATGGATATCCCCACGCCGCCGGCCCAGGAAGGAATGCGTTGCAGGCGAGCGAGTTTTGATTTTTTACCATAGGCAGCGACCTTGCCACCGTTAGCCTTTTGCCACTTGCTGATTCTCTCGCGAAATCTATCCGGGTGTTCCAACCTCCATTGAAGACTGGCTTTGCTCGCTTCTTTTTTATGGGCTGCCCGATAATTGCGTTGCAAGTCTTTAGCGAGTTGCGGATTGGCCTTTCGCCACTTTCGGTTCTTCTCGTACAGGAGTTCCCGGTTGGCTTCCAGGTATGCCTTCGACATTTCGCGAATCTTTTCTGGCCTGATCTCCCGGTATAGGCGCGAAGCTTCCTTTTTCTTGTCTGGTTTGTCTGCGTAGTGGCGCCGCTTTCTTTCAAGTATCGCCGCATGATTTTTTTCATAGTATCTGCGCCGGCGCGCAATCAGCAGTGACTTGGCCTTGAAAGCATCGTCCGAGAGCGTGGCCAGGTCAGGAGAATCGTCGAACATCACTTCCTAACAAGCTTCTTGCCGCAACCCGAAACCACGCGAACATTCATCCGGATTGTGGCTCTGCTGGACGAAGGAAGCCAGCATCACGACGACGATAAAAATGTAGAAAAGCGCGATCAGGAAAAGCATAAGTGTCTTCATCACGCCGCCTCCGACTCCTGCACCACCGCCTTGAACTCGCCCTCCAACGTAATCCCGCGCCGCTTCGCCTCGGCCAAAAACTCCGGCATCAGCACCTCCAACCGCCGCCGAACATTGAAATCGAAAATCTGCGTCGGCTTGCCACCCAGTAACTGCGCGCCGTCAATCAACACCTTCCACGCAATACCCAAATCCTTCGCGTTCATCCCGGCAATCGATACCTCGTCAATGTGAGAAGCAATTAAATCAGCCCGCGCCGTGATGTCCTCAACCCGCTCGGCAAGATTCATCTTCTTCAACGCCTCCCTCACCGGCCCGTAATTCGCCGCCACCCGCCTCCCCAGCGCAGTGGCCAACCGCGGCGGTATCCCAGCCGCCGCAGCAACATCCAAAAACCTCTTCAGGTCAAACTCCCCGCTCACCTCGGCCACCAACCCCAACCCACCCACCAAATTCCGTACCGCCTCCGGGTCCGTGATAACCGCCCGCCGCTGATAATCACGCTTCGGCAACACCGGCAATCCATGCCGCTCCGCCCCCGCTACGTGCTCCCGAACACTCGAAGTCGTTAAGTTCAACGCCCTCCCAACTTCGTTCCAAGTAGACCCATTCTTGCGCATCTCATAGGCCGCGCGCATCAACGGAGTCGCCCCCTCCTTGCCAACACCTCTAGCCATCGCAAACCTCCTTAATCACCAAATGCCACACACGTGACATTACCACACCAGCTGCGGACAAACCGCTCACAAATGCATTGTTTTCCCCGCTGGGCTAGACCACCCGAGAAATCCGATGCCCCTCCGGGGGTGTGCCTATTGGCCGGCGCGGATCGAATCGGCCGGCGCGCTGCTCGGATCGACAACGACGCGACGCGGTGATAGGCATAGTCCATCAGATCAACGGCTTGCACCACGATCACTTTGCTGCGACGAGGTGCCAGCCACGAACTGCCGACATTGGCCCACATCGACAGATGCGCCCATTTCACGATGTGGGAAATGATTGCAGAAAACACACCAAAAAATCCCTTTATAATCAGGCGATTTAACATAATGACGGTTATACGACATGGAACATTATTGAAAATACATATATTAATCAACGATGTCTGTTTGTTTGACCAACCCATCCTACCCTGTGGATTATACGACACACTCGGGAATTTCTGTATGTCGAGCGGTTGCCGGATCACGCAGGCTAGGATGAAATCATGAAGGAACGCTTGCGCTCCGGCTGCCGGGGTTACGAGGCCACTAGCCGGCTGGGCTGGTCTGTGGTGCTGTGGGTTAGAGTGCGTGGCGGGTGGTGCGGTCATGCCTGCACGTAGTCCTCGTCGTCTCCGGGTTCTCGGGCTGGCGTGAGTTTGTTGAGGTTACCGGATTTTGGTGGTTGGTAGGGCAGGTTGTGTTCTGCGTACCAGCGCTCGCGGTAACTCACGTGTGAGGTTGCGGGCCCGGCTTTGAGCGGCCAGCCCTTAAGTTGCCAGTAGTGGGTCGAGCAGTACCAAGGTCCGAGGTAGGAATCGGCGAGGCTGCCGATGAGGCCGCAGATTTGTCCGTGGTCGTTCCAGGGGCAGGTGCGTTGAATTTTGTCGTATTTGGTGTTGGCGGCGGAGCCGGGGCGGATATCGGCGAATTGGACGCCGCAACTGGTGCATTCTGTGGCCTTGTCGAGATTTTTCCAATCGCATTTTGGGCATTTCATGAGATTCCTTCCTTGACTGGGAACAGGCCGGCCCAGCCGTTGAATGCGGATTGCGCCAGCACAGCGGCGGGGTTGTGTCCCTGTTCGCGCAGCCATTCGAGTTTTGTGACGGCGAGCTTGCAGGCGAAAACTGTGGGCGCGTTGCGTTTTTTGATGCGTGCCTCGATCCAGTGCTGCCAATGTTCAGCGGGTATCCACTCGGGAAGCTCGAAATCTGCGCCGTTGCTTTTTGGTTTTCCCCCTGTACCCCCTTTCCTCTTGGTGTGATGTTCTGATTCTGTGGGTTGTGGTAGTGGCGGTGGGTTGTGGTAATGGGTTGTGGGTTGTGGTAGGTTACAATCCGGTTGAGGTTCGGTTATGCCTTCGGTTATGCCTTCGGTTACAATCCGGTTACCCCAACGGGCGCGTGCTGATAATTTTCCTTTGCGCGATTGTTCGGCGATAAATTCAGCCTGTTTTCCAATTTCATAGTCAGCACGCTTGTTGTGCAGCTTGTTGTTTTTAATGGTAAATAGGCTGTCGACTACATTCTGTACTGCTGTTTTTTCTTCATCTGAAACTGCCCCACAAATACGCCATAAAACCGGCATGTCATTGGGTAATGCGCCGGTTACAATGTAGTATTCATCAAGTAATTCCCGATAGGCGCCCTTTTCTGCAAGCGATAGCCTGGCTGTATGAGCGCGAGCATCGCCCGGATACCACGCGTACCACGGTTTGCTGCTCATTTAAGCGCCAATTTTCGCAACGCTACAATAAGCGCTTTTAAGTTGCTTGGAGGAATTATGATAAAGCTATCCTCATCACCTAGTCCGACTTGCTGCCGGATTATCACATCACCATCAAGGTTAATATATACCGCTATTGCGGCCACGGGTGCCACAACTATTGCATCGTGGTTTGACCAGGAAAAATCATTCATAATTTACCCCTTACCGAGTTGAGAATCTGCTCGGGCTATCCGCACGGGTAAGCGTGCGAAGGCGTGTACGCGCCATCAACCGAGAGCCGGGCAAGCCGGATAATCATCATGCGCCTGTCGCCGCGCGATTACAACAGGTGTATGCAAGTGCCTGCGGGTTCCACGTGAAACGATAATGAGAATCTCTCTCAACGGCTGTTTTTCGTCCAAACGCTGCACAATCGCGGCACATTGGCATGGCACGATTATTTCCGGCATTGATTTATCGGGCATTTTTCTGGAACATAAATTGCGTGCATACCTATGCCGGCGGGTTGCCGGGACTGACAGGAGGAAATCATG
>ERZ1292629.1489-Hain-H43-01um-R1-1489-length-22439-cov-8_pt1 | contig 22439 bp, 36 predicted proteins | sample MGYA00564399_ERZ1292629 | MGnify/ENA primary metagenome ERZ1292629 (study PRJEB36523, sample SAMEA6512636) | groundwater metagenome | collected 2019-01-08 | study: AquaDiva: Metagenomics assemblies of 32 groundwater samples | reverse complement strand
CGATACCAGACACAAGAGTCAAATAAGAGAGTTTATAGAAAAATACATGCCCCATCTAAAAGGAACAAATTGGGTAGCCTAATGATATAATAATTATTTATCTGACTGTATTACTTTCTATAGGGTTTTAGTCCGGGCATTTGTTCTTTTTTCTCTGCACCGATAATTTTATAAAAAAGATTTTCTATGGGATTTTATGTTTAATCTGCCAAAGCTAACTTATGCTTATGATGCATTAGAGCCGTTCATAGACGAAAGAACAATGGAAATTCACTATACGAAACATCACCAGGCTTATGTGGATAAGTTAAACAAGGCTCTTGAGAAATATCCAAAGCTGCAGAAAAACTCGGCAGAAGACCTTATCAAAAACCTTTCCGCAGTCCCTGAAGACATAAAAACAGCTGTCAGAAACCATGGAGGAGGCCATTTGAATCATAGTTTCTTCTGGCAGATATTAAAGAAAGGCCTTGAACCTAAAGGAGAGATTCTGAAAGCAATAAACAAGAAATTCAAGGGCATTGACACATTCAAAGAGCAATTCAAAGAGGCAGCCACAACTCTTTTTGGTTCTGGTTGGGCATGGCTTGTCGTAAATCCTGGAAAAGGCGGCGAACTTGAAATAATGAAAACCCCAAACCAAGATAGTCCGATAAGCCAAGGCATGATTCCCATACTTGGAATAGATGTTTGGGAGCATGCATATTACCTGAAGTATCAAAACAGAAGACAGGAATATGTCGATGCTTTCTTTAATGTCATTAACTGGGAAAAAGTCAACGAAAACTACCTTAAAGCAAAGTAGAAATCTGCAGACTTCTGAATCTTGGAAAGAAACAATTAAAAATAACACCTATCAAGAAACCCTATGGAAATAACAGGCCAGACACTGATAAATCATCTGATAAGCAAACATCCAGAAACAATAGAAATCTTGATGTCCTATGGTCTTCACTGCGTAAACTGCCATTTTTCAGACCTTGATACACTGGGAGATGGGGCCATGATGCACGGAATTTCCGATGATGAAGTCAGGCTTATGATAAAAGATGTGAATAAAATTGTAAGCACAAAAAATAGCGATAATAACAAGATTTTAAATAAGAATAATAAGGGCAGATAAATTATGTTATAAAAGCGAATGTTTATCTTTTAACATTAAAAACTAAAAAATGAAAAAGCAAGAACTGAAAATAACAAGAGAAATTTACGATCACAGCGATCCTGAAAAACTTGTCTTCAAAGCAGAAGCTGGAATTTCCGAAGCCCTAGTTAGAGAGATTTCCAGAGACAAGAAAGAGCCTGGATGGATGTTACAAAAAAGGCTTGAAGCACTAAAACTTTTTCATGAACTGCCCATGCCTAATTTTGGTCCTGATTTGGGTGGTTTGAATTTAAATGACATCCACTTATACATTAAACCAGATTCTATTAAAAATGCTAAAAGTTGGGATGCTGTCCCCAAAGAAATTAAGAAAACATATGAAAAACTCGGTATTCCAAAAGCAGAACGAGAGGCTTTAGCAGGAGTTGGAGCCCAATACGAATCTGAGGTAATATATCATAAATTAAAAAAGCAATGGGAAGATAAAGGAGTTATTTTCTTGGATTGCGACCTTGGATTGCAGAAACATTCGGAGCTTTTCAAAAAATATTTCATGACGACCTGCATTCCTGCAAATCTTCACAAATTCACAGCTCTTCACGGAGCTTTCTGGTCAGGAGGAACTTTTATCTACGTGCCTAAGGGAGTTAAAGTTGACCTGCCTCTTCAGGCTTATTTTAGGATGAATGCAAGAAAAGGAGGCCAGTTCGAGCACACTTTGATAATTGCCGACGAGGGTTCTGAAGTTCATTACATAGAGGGATGTTCTGCACCTCTTTACTCTGAGAATTCTTTGCACGCGGGCTGTGTTGAAATTCATGTCTTAAAAAACGCCCGCGTGAGATACAGCAGCATTGAAAATTGGAGCAAAAATGTTTACAATCTCAACACTAAACGTGGAGTTGTCTATGAAAACGGAATAATGGAATGGGTGAATGGAAATACTGGAAGCAAGGTAACAATGCTTTATCCTTCTTCTGTTCTTGCAGAACCTGGAGCAAAAACAGATTACATAGGAATTGCATATGCAAATTCAGGCCAACACCAAGATACCGGATGTAAGGCTTACCATCTCGCTCCAAACACGAGTTCGCACATAATAAGCAAGAGCATCTGCATGAATGGAGGAATAACAGCATATAGGGGACTTGTCAAAGTTAAAAAAGGATGCAAAAACTGCAAATCAAGCGTTCGTTGTGATGGCTTAATGCTGGACAATAAAAGCAGGGCAACTACATTTCCAAGCATGGAAGTTGACGAGCACGAAGTTGATGTTTCGCATGAGGCTGCTGTCGGAAAAATAGGAGACGAGCAACTATTCTATCTAATGTCCCGTGGCCTCTCAGAACAGGAAGCGACAAAAATGATAGTCTCTGGTTTTATAGAACCATTGATAAAAGAGCTTCCTCTAGAATATGCCGTAGAATTAAACAGGCTCATTGAAATGGAGATTGAAAACTCTGTTGTATAAAAAACAAAAATGGAACTAAATAACAAAACTGTGAAAGCATTGAAGGCAGATTTTCCTATTTTCAGGCACAATCTCGGGCTTGTTTATCTGGACAATGCTGCTACAAGCCAGAAGCCAAAGCAAGTGATGGATGCAATCACAAGGTTTGCAGAAAGAGATAATGCAAATGTCGGCCGCGGAGTCTATTCTCTCGCGGCAAGAGCAACGGAAAAATACGAGCAGGCAAGAAAAATGGCTGCTGGTTTTATTGGAGTTAATCCGGATGAAGTTATATTTACAAAAAATACCACAGAATCTCTCAATCTTCTTGCTTACACCCTGTCACAGATTATTGAAAAAGGAAAGGAAATTGTGGTGACAGAAATGGAGCACCATTCTAATTTTGTCCCGTGGCAGCAGATTGCAAAATACGGATTCAAATTGAAAGTTATTAAGATAAAGCCTGATTTTACAATTGACATGGATGATTTAAAGAGCAAATTAACTGATAATACAGCAATACTTGCAATAACTTTTGTATCCAATGTTCTGGGAACCATTAATCCAATCAAAGAAATTGTTAAAATTGCAAGGCAGAGGGGAATAATAACAGTCATAGATGCTGCTCAGGCAATTCAGCATTTGCCTGTTGATGTTAAGGAAATTGGCTGCGATTTCCTTGCTTTTTCTTCCCATAAGATGCTGGGACCTAACGGAATAGGTATTCTTTATGGAAGAAAAGAACTCCTGGAAAAAATGCCACCTTTCAACTTTGGAGGAGGGATGATTGAAAAAGTTTCTCTCGAATCTGCAACCTGGGCAAAAGTCCCTGAAAAATTCGAGGCGGGAACTCAGAACATTGCAGAAGCTGTCGGCCTTGCTGCAGCAATAGATTACATAAAGAAGATAGGAATTGAAAATATAAGAAGCTGGGAAAATCAGCTGCTAAGATATGCATTAAAAAGATTAAAAGAAATTCCTAATATAGAATTATACAACCCTGGAGAAGATAAAAGTGTCTCTCTTGTTTCCTTCACTCTTCCGGGAATTCACCCGCACGATATTGCCTCCTTGTTAGATGAAAAGAAAATAGCAATTCGTGCAGGCCACATGTGTGCAATGCCCTTGATGTCTGCGCTCGGAGTTAAGGGTGGAGTCTGCAGGGTGAGTTTTTCTTTTTATAACACTTTTGAAGATATTGATACTCTGGTTGATTCATTAAAGGAAATTCAAAAGAGGTTTGACGGAGAAAAATGATTGAAGCAATTATTTTTGATTGGGTTGGAACTTTATACAAATTTGGAGGCAAGGGTCTATTTGCTTATTCAGAGAGGGTGCTAAGAAAATTACACAAAAAATATAAATTAGCAGTAATATCGAAAGCAGTTTCAGATGATATTCCAACAAGAGTCAGACAAATAGCTGAAATAAATGATTATTTTGCCTTTACTGCTGTTGGGGGTGACAAAACTAATGATCAGTTTGTAAGCTGCATGAGTCTGCTTAATGTAAAACCAGGGAATACATTAGTGGTGGATGATAGGATGGATAGGGGGATTCAAATTGGTAATTCTCTTGGCTGTAAAACTGCCTGGATCCAAAGGGGGAAATATGCCCATATTACTCCAGACTCAAAAACAGGAGAGCCAAATTACAAAATAAATTCCATAGAAGATTTGTTAAAAATCTTATAAAATAAAAAATGGAGAAAGAAAAGCACAGTTCATTAACAGATGATATGTACAAAGAGCACATCCTAGAGCTTTACAAAAGCCCGAGCAACTTTGGAGTGTTGTCTTCACCAACACACGAAAAAACAGCATATAATTCTGTTTGTGGGGACGAAATCAATGTCCAAATACTCATTAAAGATGATAAGATAAAGGATATAAAATTTTCTGGAAGCGGCTGTGTCATATCAATGGTTGCTTCTTCTATGTTAACTGATAAAATTAAAGGAGCAAAAATTTCTGATGTCAAAAAGATGAAACCAGAACAGGTTCTTGATCTTTTAAAGATGAAATTAAATCCTGCAAGAATCAAGTGCGCTCTTCTTGCCTTTGAAGCTGTTAAAGGAGCTTTGGGATAAAATGGGAGAGAGTAAAGGATTCGCTGTTGGAGAAATGTATAAGGCTATTTCAGAAGGAGAGGAAGTTGGAAAAGTCTTGTATTTAGGATCATCATATAAAAATTATATTAGGTTTTTTCAGAGCCATAATGGGCGCGTTCACCTTATAGCCTTTAAAAATAAAGTTGGAGGTATAAAATGCTTAAGATTTCATGATCATGAATATGAATTTATAGATGGAAAATTAAAAATCAGAGTTTCTTTTAAACAAAAAATATCTCCTCTAGAAAGGAAATTTATTGATGACCTTTTAAGAAGATGGGGGCTCTAAAATGCTTGAAATAAAAGACTTGTATGCTGAGCTTAAAGGAAAAGAAATACTTAAAGGAATAAATTTGAATGTTGAAAAAGGAAAAGTGCATGCCTTAATGGGTCCAAATGGTTCTGGAAAGACGACATTGGCGCATGTATTGATGGGGGATCCCAGATACAATGTTAGTAAGGGGAAAATCTTAATTGATGGAAAAGATGTCTTAAAATTAGGCCCCGATAAAAGAGCCAAGCTAGGATTGTTTCTCTCATTTCAGGCTCCTGTCGAAATAGAAGGTGTGAAACTTTCAACATTTCTAAGGCAGGCTTATAATTCCATTAATAAAAAAAAGCTGTCCATACTGGAATTTAACGAGCTTCTTGAAAAAAAGGCGGGCGAGCTGGGAATTCCGAAAGAATTCCTGTCCCGTTACCTGAACAAAGGCTTCTCTGGCGGCGAAAAGAAAAAGGCAGAAATTCTACAGCTTCTCGTTTTAAATCCAAAGATTGCAATTCTTGATGAGACAGATTCCGGTCTTGATATTGATTCTTTGAAACTTGTTGCTAAAGGAATCAATAAATTTTTGAATAATGATAAAGCGATATTGATAATAACACATTACAAGAGGATTTTGGAGCATGTTAAGCCAGACAAAGTAAGTATTATTCTAGATGGAAAAGTAGTCCTTGAAGCTACAGGCAAGATAACTGACGAACTTGAAAAAAAAGGTTATGGTTGGCTAAACAAATAAAAGGAGATTACTTTTTCTGAACCTGCTTGAAGAGCCAGACTACTAAAAGAATAAGTGCAACAAATATAAGAATCCCGTAAATCCATCCAAAAAACATCATTCCGCCGCCGTAACTACCATACATCATGCTCATCATTCCGCCATATCCTCCAAATCCAACTCCTGTGAATAAAAAGGCCATTACAACTGCTCCAAGAATTACCAGGATTAATGTTTCGTTTTTCATGTCAGGTTTCATTTGTCCTAATTCTATGATAAAACTTCTTGATTTTTTTAATTATTTCTTTGCCTAAGACAGGACGAACCAATGAGATTCCAACAATTATCATTGCGATTCCTTGAAGAATTGGCAAAAAAAGTCCCATTATCCCTGCAAGAATCAAGAGCGTTCCAGAAGTGATTCTAATAAATTTTTTTATCTTTTTTTTCATTTGCTCATTGATTTTTATTGTTTATATTGAAAATAGTGTGAAGAAAGCACCAGCCTAAGAAACTTTCAATAAGAGCTATCCAGCCGATAATAAATATAACAAGGTTTGCCCATGCTGTACTAAAAAATGTTGGTGCCCAAGGACCAAGCCACCAAAAAGCCAGCGCAAATCTTAATACTCGGTCAACTTTTCCAAGATTTTGTTTAACCATCTTTTATATTCATATCCTAAGATTTTATTATTTTTAAATCTTCTTCCTTCTTAACAGGTTTGCATTTGTCACAACAGTTATTGAACTCAGAGCCATTGCTATTTCTGCAACAACCGGATGAAGCAAACCAGCGACGGCAAGAGGAATTGCCACAACATTGTACGCAAAAGCCCAGAAGAGATTTTGTTTTATCTTTTTGAATGTTGCTTTTGAAAGGTTTATCGCCTGTGTTACTCCAAGGAGCGAGCCGCGGGCAAGAACTATGTCTCCGGATTCTATCGCAATATCTGTGCCTGTTCCCATGGCAATCCCAACATTACTCTGCTTTAATGCAGGAGCGTCATTTATTCCATCCCCGACAAAAGCCACAAAACCTTTCTTTTGGAGTTCTTCAACTTTCTTTGCCTTGTCTTCTGGAAGGACATTTGCAATAACTTCTGAAATGCCCGCCTCTTTCGCAATTGCTTTTGCTGTTTTTTCATTGTCTCCAGTAATCATTATGGTTTCATATTCCTGCTTGTTCAATGTTGTTATTGCCATAACAGAATCTTCTTTAAGAGCATCAGCAACAGCTATTATCCCTACTGCCTTTCCTTTCTCAGCAATAATCATGACTGTCTTTCCTTGAGATTCAAATCTCTCAATCTCTCCATCAAAATCCTTGAATAAAATCTTTTTCTCATTCATCAAAAATCTATTGCCAATGACAACATTGCTTTTTCCTATTATGCCTTCAACGCCCCTTCCCCTTAAAACCTTGAATCCTTTCACTTCCCTGTATTTTTTGAGCTTTGCTTTTTCAACAATGGCCTTGGCAATCGGATGCTCAGAGAGATGTTCTAAGCTTGCGGCAATTTCCAAAAGATAGTTTTCCTTTACACCAGCAGAAATATTTGTAACTTCGGGCTTTCCTTTTGTGATTGTTCCTGTTTTGTCAAAGACAATGAATCTCACTTTCTTTATTGTCTGCATTGCTTCTCCTTTTCTTATCAAAATTCCCAGCTTGGCTCCCATCCCAGAACCAACCATCAAAGCTGTGGGAGTTGCCAAGCCAAGGGCACAGGGGCATGCAATGACAAGAACAGAAACGCTTGCAGCAATAGCCCTGTTTAAGCTTGAGCTCAGCCAAAACCATCCTCCAAAAGTTAAGATAGAAAGAACCAAAACAGAAGGCACGAAAATGCTCGTGATTTTATCAGCCAGCACCTGTATTGGGATTTTTTCGCTCTGCGCTTCTTCAACGAGCTTTATTATATGCGCAAGGAAAGTGTCTTTTCCTATTTTTGTTGCCTTGACATAAAGAATGCCATCCTGGTTTATCGTTGCCCCAATTAGATTTGAGCCCTTTTTCTTTTCAACAGGCAGGCTTTCCCCTGTAACCATGCTCTCATCAACGCTGCTTTCTCCCTTAACAACAAGCCCGTCTGTTGGAACCTTTTCTCCCGGCCTTATAACCATGATATCTCCAATCTTAATTTGAGAGACATCCATTTCAATTTCCTGCTTTCCTTGAAGAACGCGGGCTTTTTTAGCTCCTAATTCAAGAAGTTTCTTTATCTCTTGCGAGGCTCTTCCCCTTGCCTTGGCCTCGACATATTTTCCTGTCACATAAAAGGCCATGATCATCGCAGCGACACCTGAATAATCGAGAGTTGAAGAAAACAGGCTTGCTATTCCCGTAATATAAGCGACAAGCGTTCCCAGAGCAATCAAAGAATCCATGTTAAAATAAAATGTGAACAATCCGCGTATTCCCCCGCGAATTGTGCTCCAGCCAAAATAAAACATTACCGGAAACCCTATAACAAGAATAATAATTGTTGTTAGTCTAGCAGAAAAAAGCTCCAAACCAAAAATTCTTGATGAAAGCATGAGAAAGGCAACCGGAATTGCAAATAACCATGAGCCAACAAGTTTCTTCCACCAATCTTTTATTTCTTCATCTTCTACAGGGGCATCGTGATGGTGCCCATTTATGCTGTGGCTTTCCTGCTCTTCTTTCATTTCCTCATGTTTCATCTCATGCATTTCATGATTTTTATGGTTCATTTTATTCAAATTCGATGTGTTTAACGTTATAGCCTATTCTTTTTACTGCTTTCTCAATGTCTTCCCAAGTGACTTTATCTTCACATTCCGCTGTTCCTTTTTTCAGGAGTAAAGAGACAGAAGCAGATTTCACTCCAGGTGTTTTCTTCAGGCTACGTTCTATATTGCTCGCGCAGCTGGCACAATGCATTCCAATAATCTCAATTTTTGCTTTTTTCATTTTTTTCTATTTTTCTTCTTTATCGGCTTATTCCAATAAGGAGATTTGCAGTGCGGGCAGACTGTGGGTGTTTCTTTGCTCCTAGCCACCCATTTATGGGAGCATCGCTCACATCCGCATTCACAAACCATAATTTCACTTTTTACCATATAAAATTAGGTTTTTACATCTTTAAATATTTTACTATAGTAATATAGCATAAGTACCAAGCGCCTAAATTTCACACAACAGTAAAAGTTCCCCTGTACATATTCATTGAGCAAGCAATATTGAATGTCCCTGTTTTTGTTGGTGTGAATTCTATAACATTGTCTTTTGTGGTTACGGTTTTTCTTACATTGAATGCTGAGATGACTATTGACTTGGAACAGCCTGGCATTTTCGAGATGTCTGCCTCGATTCTTACAGGAATGTCTTTTTTGAATTCTGATGGGCTTAATACATATCTCCCACCTTCTACAGAAAGTTTTACTATCTGGGCGTTTCCTGAAGAATTTCCATTGGATGTTGTATTTTCTCCGCGGATCAAAAAAACTCCTGCAATGACTATTACGGCAAGAGTCAATATGGTGAAAAATAGATTTTTATATTTCATTGGAATAAAAGACTTCTTGGCCCAAATACCATAAACCATGTTGTTATAACTGTCAATAGGAAGCTCCAGAAGATTGTGAAGAATTCTCCATCTTGGTGTTTTCTTTCCATGCTGTTCTCTCTTGCTTCCCTATAAATCATATAATTAAGTCCGAATAAGATTGTTGCAGCAATTAAGAAGATTACAACAGCCGCAGCCCTTAGATTGTCATTAATCATCATTACCGCAGTCATTCCGCCCATCAAGCCGCCCATGAAACCGGCCATTATTCCTTCCATAACCCCCATAATACCGCAGCATTTTCCATTCCAAGCTCCAAATAAGATTCCGGATGATATTCCAACAACACTTCCCCAGAACATTCCGTTTGTTGCTCCGATAAAAAATCCGGGCAAGATGCCGGCTATTGCCCCAATTGTCATACCTATCATCATTCCTGACATGCATGCAAACTCCCGATATGCTCTTATATGCCTTACCGAAAGAAGGATGAGAGAATAGCTCAATATGGCAAAAAACAGGTAAAATCCATATTTAGGAACAAAATCAGAGATATATCTGAGCCTTACGAAGTACAAGATAGCCAAAACTATAAAAGACGATGCCAGGGAAATGAAGATTGTCTTCACAAGCTCACCTTCAACCCTATCATTGTTCAGCTCTTTGATAAAATTTCTAACAGACATTTTATGGAAAAAATAATCATCTATTTAAATCTATTTCTGAAACTGGTTTCTGTTTTTCAATTTGTACCACAAAATATGTTCATAAATACTGCTCCACATTAAACCAAATGTAAAGGCGAATATTAATTCCTCAATTGGCACACCCAATATAAAAATTCCAGACATGTTTGCAATATTCCAAAATTGTTTAACTGCTTCAGGATAAATAATGTTAAAGAAAAGGAAAAATATAAAATAAATTGCAAGAAAAATAAACCCACCATATAAGATTTTCTTTTTTAAATCTGGCCTGCATAAGATAGCAGCAACAGAACCAAGGAACATTGCTATAATCGCAGAATAAATAGGATTTAATGATGTAAGAAGTTCTAAGAATATAAAGATGATTGCCGGCGAGGTTATGGCAGCAAGATGAAACCTATGTCTCTTGCTATGTCTTTCATACATATTTATCTTTTTGTGTCTTGTCTTGAAAATAGATTCATAAACAACAGAACCAATTCCTCCTATAGCAAAAGTAAAAATTAAAGATTCAATATCAAAACCAGTTATTGCGGCCAAGTTAAAAAGTGATGGGGGGTTCCAGTATTCTGGGACAAATAACGGCTCTGTAAGCCCAAAAGGCATTGTGAACAAACTCACGAAGAACATTTCTTTTCTTAAGCCTTTTCTGAACAGAAAAAGAACAAGCCAAATCCCAAATAAGATTAAGGAAAATGTAAGCCATTCATTGAATATGCCCATTTTTATTCAATCAGAATTTATTGTAGATAGCGCCAAAAAGCAACCCGACAAGATAACCCAAAACAATAATTTCCACAAATCCAAGAGCTGTGCTTGCTAATGGAACTGGTGCTCTTGCTATCTGTGATATGTCTATGCCATGGAACAAGGCGCCAAAGAAATTCACTGTCCAAGCCGGTGCTATTGCAACAAGTATAGCGCACGCAAGATAAACGATTCCCGCAACCAAGGCCAGAGAATAAGCAACTCTTTTTGAACTTATTTTTTCAGCCATTTTTACCTCCTTTTTTTTGTATTTATTTAACTTAAGCAATCTTTGTAAATGTTTAGATGATGACTCATGTGCTCTCTCCATGATTCTTCTGTATAGCCTGGAGCAGGCTTGCATTTATCTGCAACACCAATGCTGTTTCCCAAAACTCCAGAGTCTCTGAAAGTATAAATCATCCCAGGAAAAATTGTTAATATTAATAATCCTAAAATTAAAATGCCAATGATGATATATAAAATAATCTTCTTATCCATTAGCAATTTCCTCTTTCATCTTTTTTTTATGATTATGCCCAGAATTATCACGCATCATTAATAAATGCAAACCAACCATTACTGTAATGGCAATTCCCACAGACCAGTTTTTGGAAATTCCTAAAAATGGAAGCACTAATATCAGCAAAAAAGCACCTCCACATGCTATAGCCATCAACCATATATGATTTGAATGATTATGTCCCATTATTCTCTATTATCCTCCAAAGCACATTTCATTTTATTTTTATGATTTAGCATTATTCCTATCCCAATTATGTTTGACAGAATTCCAATTCCAAGCAACTCTTTTTGATATGCCGACAAAACCAGGGCAATTCCTGATAAACCAGCAATAGGAATTATATTAAGCAAAAAATGGCTGCAGCAGGCAACCATGCTCCCTGCAGAAACTCCCCCTGTTCCTGCGACTATTCCTGTCATTGCAGCAGTATGTCTTATTGAAGCATACAAACCTATTTGTGTGCCAAACCCTGCTGCCAAAGGAAAGATAAAATACCACAAGCTCCTTAAATTAAGAAAGGCAAATTCAATTCCTTGAAAAAAGGAAACAACTGCGAGATAAAAAAGCAAAAGGCCCAAGCCAGCAAGGATTCCATAAAGTATTGAATTATCTCTTTTCACCATCTTTTGCAGCAGTCTATTATTTTTTTTGTGAATTTGTTAAACTTGAACAAATAAATAACAATAAAAAACAGCCATAATCCAAGGATAAAGTACAAAGTGTTAATAACAACTCCATTAAGTATAAAATATATTATTAGAATACTTGTCAATAGATACGGCAGCCTGAAAAGCAAAAATCTTTTCTTAACCTTCTTCTCTAAAGTATAATAAATGCCAAGGCTCGTGTGTCCCATTAAAACAGCTATTATAATTTTATCTGGAAAAATTCCAAGGAAATAAAGCACAATCAATGTAACCCACGCTAAAGTAACAGACAAGCATATGGTGCAGGTTTTTTTTAGGCTAAAAACAGATTTAATTACCAGAAGTATGAAAAACAGCAGTGTTATTCCTGTTAAGATTGAAGTTATCTGCTCCATTTAAATTAAAACTTGTATAAGTCCTCCGATTATTATCAATAAAGACAATGTTAATATTGTTCCTTGGAAAGGAATCATTTTTCCATTGCGCAAATTGCTGAGCTTTTTGCTTAAGGCTGGAGAGCACAGGACCAATAGCCCGCCAAAAAAGCTGCTAACCAAGGAATAATTAATTGCATATGTGCTGCCATATTCTCCAATGAAAGAAAGATATAACGGACCTATTGCCTTGAAAATAGGCATCAGGGGAAAAACTGTTGTTAGAAAAACTGCAAGAATAATCAAAGTTTTTTGAAATGGAATATATTTTTTCTTAACTATTTTTGAAAACCACATTCCCATAGACATTGCAAAACCCCCTATAAAGAGAGCAACGACAACTTTGCTGACTCCAAGCCATACAGCCCCTGCTGCAGCTGCTCCTGCCCCAACAGTGCATAGAGGGCAGTGTGCTAAGACATTCTTAGCTAAAAAAATCGCTATAATAGGAAGAAGAAAAAATTTTCCTTTCATTATCTCTCCTAAATCCTCATAAATTCGCTGTAGCTTCCGTCATTAGCAACAGCATATATTATGAAATCTCCGCTCTTTGATCCAGGCATTCCTGGAGAACCCATAGGCATTCCAGGCATTGCTATTCCTTTTATGTCTGGCTGTTCTTTCAGAAGCTTTTCAACAGCTTCCAATGGAACGTGACCTTCAATGAAATAATTTCCTATGATTGTGGTATGGCAGCTTTCCATTTCCGAGGGAATCCCAAATTGTCTTTTCGTTGCTTCAGGATCCTGCACATTGAATGAATTGACCTTTGTGTTCGTTTTTCCATCAACATATTTGGAATAAACATCACAGCACCCGCATGTAATTGATTTGTAAATATCTATTTGTGAAACCTGATTGATATTATCAAAACTGCTTGCACTTGAGCCTCTTGTAAAAAAGATGACTAATGCGAGAACAGCAACTATTCCAATAAACAAAAACCATACTTTGCTGAATCTCTTTCCTGTTTCCTTGTTATCTTGATTATTTTTCATTTTTATTCCTTGTTTTTTTAAATCTTCGCAACAGCCTTTTTCTCCGTGCTTTCCAGAATGGCAGCATTCCATTAGCAGCCTCCGACCATTCCGCTGTATGCGCTTGCCGCCTGTCCTGCGCTAGGCGACAAAGATGAACTTGCTGAGCTGCTTCCACCCTGGAAAAATACAGTATATATAACAGCCAGCAGCAAAATTCCGATAATCACCCAAAGCACTATTTTTTGTGTTTCCATTTTACCTCCGTGAATTTAACATCCTCCAACCATGGCTCCAGAAGCTTGCCCCTGCTCTATTCCCCTGTATGCATTTGTTGTGAGATTTATGTAGCTGGTTTCAATTCCATAACTCTTCATTACCTGCGCCTTTCCTTCAAGGATTCCGGGAAAGAAAAGAGTTTTCCATTTTCCAACTTCTGTAAGGATTTCCTCGTCACTGAGCTCTGCCCCGTGATACTTAATCAGATATTTTGTAAGACCTCGCATTGCATAACTATGAGCGCAACCGCATGCAACTTGTCCATTGCTGAAGATTACAGATCTTGCTCCGCAACAGTACTCGCAGGCAATTCCTTTATGTTGATTATAAAGTATATCAATATACCTCTCAAGTTCAGCACCTTCAAGTTCCTCGACTCTGTCTATGTTTCCAAGCAGATTTATTGTTTCATCAGCTTTCCTTGGATCATTTGGAGAAACATCATCATAAGTGATTCCCAACTCTTCTCCATAAATAGCAGGAACACCTTTTGGAATTATTTCTGAAGCCGAAACAGTTCCTATGCCAGCAGAACCAACAGAGTTTCCTGTCTCTTTTCCCGAATAGTTATAAATTAGGATTAATGACAGGACAATAACTATTGCAACCTGGGCATAAAATTCCCAGTCTGTTTTTTTATTTTGATGTTTTTCTTCATGCTTATTTTCTGATTGCATGAAAAATACAAGAAAAAGTTTATTATAACCGCTTTGGTGAAACTGGTTACATGACTAAATCAGCCCCCAAAAATCCATTTCTTTAGATATTAGCCGAAAGATTTATATAGATATAAACCATAAAAGTGGTATACATAAACCATAAAAGTGGATTGGTAATATGCTGACGAAAAAACAACTTAAAATAATTGACGCCTTTAGAAAGAATCTGGGAATGAGACTTACGGCAGAGCAATTAAGAGCAATTACTGGAATAAAGTCAAACAATTTCCTATATAAAGCACTGGGAAATGCGATGCATGAAGGAATCATAAAAACACAGACAATAGGAAAATCATTATTGTATAATCTTGAAATAAATCATAAATCTGCCAGTTACCTTGGCATTTTGGGTAGCGAATTGTATGCTCTTCCACAGGAAATTCTGGATAAAATAGAAAAACAGGTAACAAAGAAGACTATTTTTTTTACAGCAACAGTTTTTGGCAGTTATGCGGGAGGCAAGCAAAAAAAGGACTCTGATTTTGATATAGCTTTTGTAGTCAAAGAGAAAAAAGACATAGATGTTATCACGCCAATTCTTGAATCAATTAAGAGAAAAGAGATACTCTCTATTCATTTTTATGTATTTACTGCTTCAGATTTTATCAAAATGCTCAAAGCTGATGAAGAGAACTTAGGAAAGCAAATAGTTAAGAACCACTTAACCTTTTACAATCCACATTTATTTTATAATCTAATAAAACCATGGATTCGCTAGTTAAATTATTCATAGAAAGAGCAGAAAGTGAGATTATAGAAGCAGAAACCCTGTTCAGGCTTTCTGCAGATACTAGCCTTAAATCTTTCCTAAAAATAGAACAAACTAAAACTTTCTATAGTGGGGTTATCAGCCACAGTTATTATTCAATATTTTATTGCGCCAAAGCATATTTATTGAGTAAGAAGATTGAGATAAACTCTCCAAAAGAACACCAGAAGGTTTATAATAATTTTTCAGAATTAGTTAAAGAGGGCATAATCCAAAAAGATTTACTTAAAATATATAATAAAGAAATTCTAAAGGCAGAGGCACTTTTGGAGATATTAAGAGATGAATTAGGAAAAAGAACAGCTTTCACTTATAAAACCCTGCCAGAAGCAAACAGAGATCCGGCTAGTGAATCCATACAAAACGCAACCAAATTTTATAAGATAATGAATGCTATAATTAAATAGAATCCAAACTTAAAATGTCTCAAAAAGATAAAGATGAATACTATTTTTTAACAGAAAAATTGGAAGAAACACAATGGGCGCTTGAAGGAGAATGTAACGATATAGACTGCAACAAATACATGTATAAAGCCCTTTTAAAGAAAAGATATAAACCTGTTCTTGATCATAATTATTCCTGCTCAGAAAAACTAAAAAAAGAGAAATTAACTATTTTAGGATTATTATCCCAAAATAGGTTCAAAAAATATCGTTTTGAAAAATGCCATGTTTGCAAAAAAGCTCTTGATAAGTTAAGTGATAAAAATATAATTATTAGCTTTACCAGACCCTCTAGGGAAAATAAAAACTTTCACGAATGGAAAGGGTATTGGGTCCATAAAAAATGCAAATTAGGGGCAAAAATTCCAGAAGGATGGAAGAAGCTTTAGATCAACCTCGCAAAACAACAACATTATTCATTCCTCTTCGCTTTCTTTCAATGATCTGCTTGGCTTCAAGCTTGTCGAGAAGCCTTGTTATTCCCACTTTTCCTGTTCCTAATTTTTCCATAAGAGCTGCCTGGAAAACCGTCCCATTTTCTTGCTCAAGAATTTTTATAACCTGTCTTTCTCTGCTGTCAAGCCCGCCCAAATCAATTTTCTTCTTTGGCTCTTTGAATTTCTTGACGACTATTTTCTCTTTCGGTTTGCTGAAAATTAAAATTCCGCTGAAAATAATTAAAATCCCGACAATTCCAAGGGCAAGATATTTCTGATATTTAACAGAATCATACATCTCGCATGACTGAAAATCCCCGTGCTGTATGAAGCAACTGTTCCTTACCGCATCTGTAAGAGCATTATTGAACAGGAATATTATTAATATTAAGACTATTGAGATTCCCAACACAAGATAGCCAACATGCTTGTTTTCCATTATATATTTTTAGCTTATTGGTTTATAAAACTAATGATACGATAAGAATGATAATTGCAATTAAAGTACTTGCAATGCAGTATTCGCAGAGCTCTTTAAGCACAAACAGCTGAACACCAGCAAGATAAAAAGAGAACAAAGCTGCAATTCCGGCAATTATAATAAAACCAGTAGAAAAAATGCTGAAAGTCAGAACAACAGGAAACAAAATAGCAGCCAAGCTGGTTATAACAACAAAAATGTAGTATAAAATTCCAATAACCGTATTTTCAATTCCAAAGTGTTTTGAATGCTTGCTTTCAATTACTTTGCTGCAGTCTTTTCCAAGAAAACAATGAAGCTTCTCTTTGTTTTTCTTCTTATGCCATATATGATAGGCTAGAAAAAACCCGATCAATGCAAGAACCAATGTCAATGTATAATCGCTCATTTTGTCTAAATTTTATTCATGAATATTGTTTATTGCTGTCTTGAAATTTTCTTCGCCTTTGTTGTACATCAATCTGAAAAAAAGAAAAACCCGACTGAAAAAACTACGCGAGAGCGGCAGAAATCTGAGCCCAGGAACCTGATACTTTTTTCCCGTTCACATAAAAGGTTGGTGTTCCGCTTGCTGCTTTGCTTGCCTGCGCTGCTATAGACTGGACTGCTGATTCATATTTTCCGCTGTCAAGGCAATCGTTAAATTTCGTCTTGTCCAATCCGGAGATTCCTGCAGCCAATTTTTCAAGATTTACAACAGAGTATTTTCCGGTATTTTCGCTAGGAGCATCGCTTGAACCAAAGATCTTGTCATGCATTTCCCAGAATTTTCCCTGTTCATTTGCGCACAATCCTGCCTCTGATGCATAGACAGATTCCTGCCCGAGAAAGCTCATTGAAACATAAATAAACCTCAAATCACCATTTTTTGCCATATCCTGAATTTTTCCTGCAGAGCCTATCAAATCTGGATACTGGTCTGAATATTGTGATGTCCATGATGGCAATCCAGAAGCCATTGCACAATAAGGGCACTGAAAGTCAGAGAATTCTATGACAACATTGCTCGCATCTTCAGGACCAAGAGAAGGATATAACTGTGCATTTTGCAAAAATGGGCTTAAATCAACCTGCCCTGTACTGCCTCCATCAGTTGTACCTCCGTTACCGCCACCACTTCCTCTGAAAAAAAAGAATCCTCCAATCACAAGTGCAGCCAGCAAGATAAAAGTAGAATATTTCCACAAGCTGTCTTTCTTTATTGTTATGGTTCCGCTTTCTTTTGTCGCCTCAATTGCTTCAGCCATCTTAAATTATAGTGAAACAGGAAAGAAGCTTTATAAAGATTTTGATAAAAACATCCATGCTGATAGAAATAATAATGGTGGTTTTTAATAAAAAGGGGTTATCTTTTGCATAAATTTATTTTTTTAATTTAGAATTGAATCATTAAGATAATTTTCTCATCACACAATCCCGTTTTCCAGAATATCATCCCAGGATTTTTCTCCAAGGCCAACGAGGGCCTCAAGCATTGTCAAGATTGGTTTTGGATATTTTGCAAAGTCATCAAGCGCAATTCTCGGGCAGGCCAATTCCACGAACGCCCCAATATTATAAAAATTCATTATTTTGTCCGGCGTTAATTCAGACATCGTGATTACTATTGCTGTTTTTCCGGCGTTTTTCAGTTTTTCAAGAAGTTTTCTCGGGTTTCCGAATCTCTGCCCTGGCTTTACTTCAACAATTATCCCAATATTTTTTGCTTCCTTAAATTTTTCAATTGAAAAAAGCCTTTGCTTGAGAATTTTTTCTCTCAATCCAGCCATGCTTCTGACATCATCGTTATAAACATCGATAAGAATTACCGGCTTTCTTAATGCAAGAGTTGCCCCCATTGAATGGAACTGGTTTCCTATTATCACAAACGCATCAACTTCTTCCTGAATTGCTTTCAAACCCCTGTATTCGCAGCCAGTTATATGGCCTTCATAGGCATTTGTTCCTGCTTTTTTCGAAAGAGTGACTTGCTTTCCTTGGTCTTCGTAAAATTTCTTGATATTTTCTATATCGTGCCTGTGCTGGATTGAATAAGACAATCCAATCCTCCTGTAATCTTTTATATGGGGAAGAGACTTATTCAATATAGGATTCAAATCCAGAACATCCTGGACTTCTATGTATAATACAGGGAAATCAACCTCGATAAACTGCGCATGTCCGAAATGGACAATCAAGTCAACTCCAAGTGCCTGGGCTTCCTGAACAGCAACAGAGCATGCTCCCCAGCAGGTTTCTCCAGAAAAGATGCATTCAACTCCGGGCAAAGTCTCTTCAATCCATCCAGAAATCTCTGGCGCATTCTGCTTTATTCCCTCTGCCAGCTGGACAAGGACTTTCTTCGGCTTTCTTTTTTTCAGTTCAGAAATCAGTTTTTCCTTCTCGAAATTAAGGGTCATTTTATTTTATTATTGAGATAATTGTTTTAGCTCCTCCAACATTTTTTCAAAAGAAGATTCAATTTTTTTAGATTGTATGACATTTCCTATTGGGTCTGGAAGTTCCGGATTGTAATCATTTATTTTTTCTTCTGATTTAACAAAAAATAAAGAATAACGATGTTCGGGATTTAATCTTATTTCAATAGGAATTCCCTTGCCTTTAACTATATAACTTATTACAGATGCTTTTGAACCAGATGCAGATGGTCTTGATTCTAATTGTATAAGTCCATTAAAGGTGGAAAAAGATTCCCCCAATCTTTTCTCAAGGTCTGATGTAGAACAAATATTTTCTCTTGCAAGAATTTCCAGAATTTCTTGGGAATATCTTTGCAGGTTTTCTTTCGTGATTATTCTGCTTATTTTGGCAGTCATAAAAATCTATCAGAAAAAGAAGTTAAATATGTTTTGGTGGTAAAAGTGCGACTCAAAAAAATTTAATTTATTGTATAATCTCTGTTTCTAAAGATGTCTTTCCTCGTCTAACCCACTCAGCCCTGCTTAAATATTTTTCAACTTCTCCTTTTTCATTGGCTCTGAAAGTATAAAATGCTCTGCCGCCATATTCTTGATTAGGTGTGCTGATTAAAGCACCTGCAGGAAATCTTATTTTAAACCCAGGAGAATAAGCTATTCTTTCTTGCCTTGGGCAATCATCACACCCCCATACCTGTCCATCAAAGGGAATGTCAATATAAAATACACGTGGATGTTTACAATTTGGATTTCCTTGATTTAAGACCTCTTGTTTTGCGCATTCTCCAAGATTTCTTCCAGTTTTAACTTTGAATGTATCCTTAAGAGCTCCGTCCCGTGTTCTGTCTGGATTTACTAAACTGAGTAAGAGTTCTTTTAGTGTTCTTCCCATTTGATTTTCAGCAATAAAAGAATTAATAAATATTTCTATTATAAGTTATATGAAATGATTAAAGCTTTTTCTTTGTGATGTATTCATATGCGCTGTAGGCAGCAGTGCAGCCGTCTGCAACGCCTGTTATGAGCTGCTTGAACTGTTTGTCTGTGACATCTCCTGCTGCGAAAACCCCTGGAACATTTGTCTCAGAAGTCATGTGATTGATTTTTATCTCTCCTTTCTCGTTGAGCCTGATTCCCAAAGGCTTTGCAAGGTCTGAAAGAACAACATGCCCTATCGCAATAAAAACTCCCTGAACTTTTAATTCTTTCGAGTTTTTGTGAGGTTTATCAAGTATAACACTTTTGACACTATCTTTATCTCCTTTTATTTCAATAACATTTGTATCGTTTATCACTTCAATCTTCTTGTTTGCCTTTATTCTCTCGTAGTTTATAGGCTCTGGATGAATCTCTTTTCCGCGATAAATCATGTAAACTTTCTTTGCATATTCTGAAAGCAGAAGTGCGTCTTTTCCTGCTGTATCGCTGCCCCCAACAATCGCAACTGCCCTGTTTCTGTACAACGGGGCATCGCACAAAGCGCAGTAACTGATTCCTTTGTTTTCAAATTCCCATGAGCCAGGAACGTCCAGTTTTTTCCACTTTGTTCCGGTAGCAAAAAGAATGGTCTTTGTCTGATAATCTGCCTTTTCAGTCTTAACATTAAAAAGACCCCCTGATTTTTTTATTTCATTTGCCCTTTCGCTCTTTATTGTTACCAGTTTGTATGAACGGGCATGCTCTTCGATCTTTTTCGCGAGCTCTGGCCCGGATATTCTCGTGAATCCGGGATAATTTTCAACAACATCTGTGGTTGTTATGACGCCGCCTGTCGGCAGTTCATAACCATGAGAAGATCCAAGGACAAGAGTTTTCAGGCCAAGCCTTGCTGCATACATCGCTGCTGCCAAGCCTGTTCCTCCTGCACCCAAAACAAGAAAATCATAATTGTTTGTTTTTTTCATTTTTAATTAGTCTATTTTTTATTAACTAAAAATGATATAAATACTTTTGGATTAATGTTTAACTTTTTAAATCTAAATTCTTTATTAACATGGGCTGAATAAAGATGACATATTATCTCCCGATATTAGGGGCGGTTGCTCTTGCCGTAGGAACTATTCTTGAAAGGATAGTTCTTAGAATTAAAAAAGTCGGGGTTGAATTTTACCAGACAGCTTCTTTTTTGGCAATAATCATCTTTCTTCTCCCTCTGCTTTATTTTTTCTGGGAAATTGACTCTTCTGCCTTTGAAACAAAAAACATAATTCTTTTTCTTTTAGTTGTGTTTTTCTCAACCATAGCAAACCTTCTTGTTTTCTATTCCCTCAAATGGGAAAAAGTCGGGAATCTGGAACCAGCCCGTGTTCTGGAACCTTTGTTTGTCATTCTTCTTGCAATAATCTTCAGTTTTTTTGCAGAAGACCTGTATGAAAGAAACCTCAAAATAATAATTCCCGCCCTCATTGCCGCACTTGCCCTTGTTTTTACCCATATAAAAAAGCACCACCTTCAGTTCAATCCTTATTTTATTGCGGCTGTTTTTGGAAGTTTTTTCTTTGCCCTTGAGCTCATTATTTCAAGGATGATACTTGACTTTTATTCCCCAGTGGCTTTTTATTTTTTGAGATGCCTGTCGATATTTCTCATAAGCCTGCTGGTTTTCAGACCTGATTTCAAAACAAAAGCTGGTAAAGGCACGATGTGGCAGATTTTTCTGACGGGATTTGTCTGGGTGGTTTACAGGATTGTGGTATATTATGGATACCTGAAAGTCGGCGTTATTTTCACCACGCTTATGCTGATGTTGGGATCGGTATTCATATATGCCATGGCTTACTTCATATTAAAAGAAAAATTAAGCTGGAGAAATCTCGTCGCTTCGCTAGTTGTGATTGCCTCTGTTGTTTATGCTTTAGCATAAGTTTTAATTCCTTTTTTTAAAATAAAATCAAAACATCTCTTCTGGATTCATTCCCTTATGAATTCTTCCAAAGCTGTTATCCTTTTTTCCTGTGGAAGCGATGACATCATCAATTCTTAAAATCATTATAGCAACTTCTGATGCAGAATTTATTGCCTGTGTTTTTATTTTCAAAGGTTCTATTATCCTTGCTTCAAGAACATTTTCTACCCTGTTGGTGAACAGGTTGAGCCCGGCATTTTTCTCCCCTGAATCATGCCTTGATTTTAACTCTGCTATTATATCAATGGGGTCAAGGCCAGCATTTTCAGCAAGAGAAGAGGGTATGAATTCGAGCGCGGATGCAAATTCTTCTACAGCCAACTGTTCTCTTCCTGTAAGGCTGCGGCCGAATTCTCGGATTTTTTTTGCAAGCTCCATTTCTACAGCTCCCCCACCCAATACAACAAGACCAGACTGCAAAGAGCAGGCAACATCTCCCAAGCCATCCCTGATTGCCCTTTCTATTTCATCCATTACATGATCTGTTCCTCCGTGAATTAATATTGTCAGCGCTTTTGGATTCTGGCATCCTCTGATATATGTAAAAAAGTCGCCGCCATGCCTTACCTCTTCAACAAGATCAGCTGTTCCAAGCTCAAAGGGGGTAAGCTCTGTAAGATTGCTTACAATTCTCGCTCCTGTCGCCTTTGAGATTTTTTCCATATCGCTTCTGGAAACTCTACGGCAAGCATATATTCCCTCTTTGGCAAGGAGATACTGCGCAAAATCATCTATTCCTTTCTGGCAGAAAATCACAT
>ERZ1292629.1488-Hain-H43-01um-R1-1488-length-22440-cov-71_pt1 | contig 22440 bp, 20 predicted proteins | sample MGYA00564399_ERZ1292629 | MGnify/ENA primary metagenome ERZ1292629 (study PRJEB36523, sample SAMEA6512636) | groundwater metagenome | collected 2019-01-08 | study: AquaDiva: Metagenomics assemblies of 32 groundwater samples | reverse complement strand
CCAGGCGCCATAATAATAGCCGGCGCGCTTATCACCGTCGCGATTATTTGGGTCAATAAACCTGCTGTGGTTCCTTCTACGACAAAGAACGCGCCGACTATCGCCGAGATTAATATGAGACCCGTCACTTCCGCCGACCATATTCTCGGCAATCCGAACGCGACAATCAAGATTGTGGAATATTCCGATCCCTCTTGTCCTTATTGCAAAATATTCAACACAACGATGGTAAAAATTATGGATGAATACGGACCTTCCGGAAAAGTCGCTTGGGTATATCGCCATTGGCCTTTGGACAAGCCAGACGCAAATGGCAATATCCTTCACAAGAATGCCGGCAACGAAGCACAAGCTCTCGAATGTGCCGCAGGGCTTGGTGGTAATGACAAATTCTGGGTTTTTGAAAAACGATTCTATGAAATAACTCCTTCCGTAACATCCGAAACCCCAGATGGTCTTGACCAGAAACAATTACCGGAAATAGCGAAATTCGCCGGTATTGACGCCGTTTCATTCAATGATTGCCTTTCGAGCGGCAGATTCAAAGACAAAGTTGAAGCGGATTATACTGACGGCATCAACGCTGGCGTCATCGGTACTCCATATTCCATCATCATCACTCCTTCCGGTTCGAAGATTCCCTTGAATGGCGCGCAGCCATACGCCACAGTCAAGGCCGCGATTGACACGCTTTTATCGGATGTGAAATAGGAATCATATTGACTTCATTCCGCACCACTCGCATTTCCTATCATCGCAAGTGTTGGTGATGATTCGCTCACTCCAGACACTTTCAATTAGAGATTGAATCTTCGTTTTAATATCGTCAATATCGCTTTTCTCAATAGGAATACTTACAGTCGCGCAATTCCCGCGATTATCGGGTGTGAGAAATAGTAGGGCCGGTACTATATTTCTATTTTTGAATCGAGAATTATTTTCAAGTAAGAGTTTGTAGAATATTAGCTGGCGGAAATACCCGCCATTCGCGCGCGTTTGGGATGATTTCGTCTCGCCTTTTATGTCGGCAACCGACATTTTACCGCGCGCTTTGTAGTCAAAAACTAGAATATCTCTGCCAGTATCGATGATTGCGTCCAGTTTGCCGTGAATAGGTATTTTTATCTTTTCGCCTTTATAATTTACAATAAAATCGCTTTCACTCCATGCTTCTGCGAATATTTGATCTCTCCTTGAGGGTCGCTTTTGTATTTCATCGGCAATCGCAAAATGACCCGCCAAAGACTTACTCATAATAGGCGCCTTTTCAAGTAATTCTTCCTCCACAATATTTTTCTCGAATGTCGGAAGCAATGAATAAGTGAAATACTCTTTAATTGACTTAGTAATAATTTTTTTAATATTTCCAAGACCTCTATCTTTTCCCTTCCAAATTCTCGAAAGCGCGAGGTGCATCGCATTTCCCTTTTCCGCCGATGCCGACGGTGCTTGCGGTAATTTCAATATGCTCTGATATAGGAAATTACTCGGGCATTCAAGGAAATGATTGAGCGCGGTTACCGAGAGTCCTTTTGTGAGTAATATATTTTTGGCGAGATTGATTAGTTTATCGTTATTCGCCCCGCCGCTTGGGTGGGAGGAGTCTCCAGAGGAGCGAAGCGAGCGAGGGAGAGCTCCTCCCGCCAGAAGCGGCGGGGCGGTACTTGATTTTGTATGTCTCTGATCCAACTCCCCGATAAACCGAAGCGGCGTCAGAATCCTGCCATCATCTTCTTCATTTGCGTTCAAAATAACCGCATGTTTTCTCGCGCGCGTAATCGCCACATAGAAAAGCCGCCGAGCGTCTCGAATATGGTCTAAACCTTTATTATCGTCAACCTTATTCGCTGGAAGTGAAAAATAATTTCCTCGCGCGCGCGGAAGCCAAGACTCTTCGGAAGCGTAGGGAATAAAAACATAATCGAATTCCAGTCCCTTACTGCCATGCGCCGTCATCGCCTTCACATTCAAGTCCGGAGTACCGATCGGAACTTTCACGCTCCGCGATTCCGCCGAAGCTTTATACGCCAACAATTTCTTAAATAACTCGACTGGGTCTTGAATATTACTCTCTCTTACAAGCGATTCGGAGAGAATCACAATTCCGCGCCAAACTTCCACGGATGCATGGTCGTTGGCTATGAATTTCAGATATGAAGATAGTTCGGCAATATTCACCAGAGCTTGAACAGCTCCATCATTTACAAGGGACTTGTGAATTGAACTCATTACTTCTAAAACATTTTCCAAGTCGTTCGGTCTTGAGAATTTCTGACCAAATGATATTCGACCTTGAACTGATGAAATAGTTGAGCTTTTCAGCGCCTGAATCAACCCAATAGACTCATCAAAAGAAATTCCCCACAAACCAACAGCTAGGGTTCGAGCTAATAAATCAACGCGTGATGGGTCTACGAGAAAGCTAATCAAATCGAAAAATATTGAACCAACCGGATGATTGAAAATATCAATACTCCTTTCTGAAGAGACTGAAATATTCTTCGATTCGAGAAATCTGACAATTCTCTCAATATCTTTATTCGTTTTCGTAAGAATAGCGATAGTCGCTCTCGGTTCTTTCTTCGTAATATTACCAATCTCTGCCGCCAAATATTCTTGAATTGCCTGCGTATTCTTACCGGAAATCAAATCAATAGGTCTAGGCTTGGCTTTTATTCCAGAAGAAAGCTTTACGCGTAAATTTTTGTGTTCATCTTCCTCATAATTGTTCTCAATCATAGCAAAACTGGCATCGAGAATACTTTGATGCGACCTATAGTTATCGGTCAAAGCAATGACCTGCATATTCGGCCAAGCATGCTGGAATTGTAGGAAGTTCCGCACGGAAGCGCCTTGAAAACGGTATATTGCCTGTTTTTCATCCCCAACAATGAATACATTCGGCGTGTCGAAAAATTCGGCCAGCATTCTAATAAGCAAATTCTGTGAATCATTCGTATCCTGATGCTCATCAACATGAATATACAAATAGCGTTCTTGGAGAAGACGAAGAAGTAAAATGTCATTTCGCAAGGTCACGAGTAATTCAACAATCAAATCATCGAAATCAATACTTTTTTCTTTCCTCTTCCTTTTCTCATACTCTGAATATAAATCAGCGAAAATAAGAGTCCTCTCACATTTATCTATTTCCTTCTCTGCTTCCGCCCTCAACTTTCCTCTTGTATTACCGCGAATTGAATATGAATCATCATCTTTCTTAATTGATTGAATTCGTTCATGCGCGTGAATTCTAATCATTTCCGGCGTATGCGCTTCTTTTTTGGCATCGCTTATTGATTTCAAAATGCTTGAAATATAGAAATCGGTATTACCGAGCGGCCGTAATATTGAATATTTGTTCTCCGACAAAATATTTCTAACCAAAGATTCCGCGTCAATATCCGTCATTTGCTTCATACCATCCAAATGCGGGAAATGATCGCGGAAATCGACGATAATCATCGCCGCGAATCCATGGAATGTGAATATGGCAACCTCATCCGCCCGCCCGCCGATAATTTCCCGCAATTTTATCCTCATTGCCTTCACTCCGGCTTCCGTGAATGTAATCGCCAAAATTCCCGACGGCGGCGTGTCAGTCTTTTTCAAAATATTCGCGATACGCAATGTTAGAATTGTTGTCTTACCGGTTCCGGGTCCAGCGATGACCATAACAGGACCTTCGATGGCGTCGACAGCCGTTTTTTGCGCCTTATTCAATAAGGCATATAATTTATCGAATATTTGTTCTTGACTTTTCATTTATTATGGTCATGACCATTTTACCCAGACATTATTCGGGCATTCACAGTATAGGATAAAATCGGTTTTCGTCAGAGGTTTCATGGATACAATATACATCTTCTCTCGCGTCGAATCAAAAGACTATCCCTATCCACCCTCTCTTTATTTCCTATGTGTTAATATTAACCGATATATCTCAATGCCTCGTTCGGAGAAAAAATTGCTAATATTCCTCGCCAAACATAAGTCTATGATATTTTTTTGGATTGGTTTTGTCGTTGTTTTTATTTTCATCAACACCGTCAGTAATATAGCTTACAACAAGTTCTTAAAAAATAATGACGCGAGTACCGATACTTCCGACATTTCTAAAACCGAAGCAACATCAAATGCCGAAGATTGTAATGTTTACGGAATAAATCTACATGGCGAAATCGTTACCTACCACACCCGCGATTCTTATAATGATTTAGGTAAGTTAATGCTTGATGAAACCTCGGCTGACGACGTGAATTGGGTTATGAAGAATGCCCAGAGCAAAGACAATATAAAGGCCGTGGTGGTGGAAATAGACTCGTACGGAGGCTCCGGTGAAGCCGGCGAGGAAATGATGGGGGCTTTCAAGGACTCCACGAAGCCCGTTGTCGCCTTTATTCGTAACGCAGGACTGTCGGCGGCATATCTCGCGGCTACGGGCGCGCAGACTATCTTCGCTTCCAAATTCTCTGATGTCGGGGGTATTGGCGTAACCGGGTCATATTTACAGGAAACGGAGAAAAATAAAAAAGAAGGTTTAACATATGTGGATTTGAGTTCCGGTAAATATAAGGACTCCGGCAATCCCAATCGTGCCCTATCCGATGACGAAAAGCAGGTCTTGATGCGTAATATCAAAATAGCTTATGAATATTTTGTAAATTTTGTAGCCCAGAATCGTAATTTGGATGTTGAAAAAGTAAAGAAACTGGCTGATGGTTCCAGTGTTATGGGTGAGCAAGCTCTAGAGAATGGGCTGATAGACAAAATAGGCTCGCTTCCCGAAGTTGAAAGTTTTCTCATGAATAAGATCGGCGAGACAGCGAAGATTTGTTGGGAGAATTAGACTATTTTTTTCTTTGAATCTTACTTAAGATTTCCATCCTATGTTCAAAATGTGGCATCTCTATATCAATGGATTTTTGTCCCTTTCCTCTTCTGTATAATTGACGAAGGTATAAAGACACAGAAAAAATGTACAACTTTGAAAACTCGCGTTCCATTGGTAAATGAAGTCTATTTACAGCAAGAATAGACAACGGGTTTAATCCGTTTTTGTCTTTTGAAATCGGCATCCAGTAAATAAGCAATGGTTCGGTCTTTAGCTTCTTATATTCCTTCGGTTTCCGCATGGGAAGTAATACCTTAGTAATGTAATTTGGATGCTCACCATCCTTTGAGAAATTATTTCTCATCTCACGATTCCAATGATGGAGATGTGAAATTCTTTTAACTTCTTCATTATCCGCGTTAGATTTTAATTTTTTGCCACCAATAGCGGTTGCCGCACTATTTTTAATCTCACATTGATACAATACCCTATTTTTCTTATCTACTATCCATCTATCTAAATATTTACCTCCTCTAAAACCCTGAACAACAGATTCTTCTAAAATATCGATTTTGTTTGCTCTAAAATGCTTATAAACAGAAGCATTTAAATCTTCTCCTAGAATAGCCATGAGAGCATTAGCATCCCCCTTTTGAGAATCTTTTCTATCATCAAAAAAATCTAAAAGTTCTTTAATGTTTAATTTCATAAAATCATCTACTTTTTAATTTCCCTAATGACCAAATTATAAAATCTAATATCTTTATATCAGAAATATCATTTTTCTTTACACTAAACTTTTCTCTAAAATCTGAAATCAATATTATTATTTGTTCATCTACAATAAGCATTGAATACATATTTTTTAGAAATTCATATATTTCTAAGCAAGAATCAATTTTTTCTTCCATACTACTTCCTGAAACTCGTTTAGTAAATACTCTCGAAACTTTTGCGTCAAAAATTGGATTATTATTATTTATTGTATGTAATAGTTTAGTAGCAAAACTGAATTGTATAGCTTGTAGGTTCCTTATATTAGGAATGCTGTACAACTCTAATAAAATCTTTCTTAAATCATTTTGTTTGTTGGCTAACAATTCAAAATATTTCTTTTTTAGATCATCACCTAACCCGCCATTGTCCAACCGATAATAAGATCTAAAAACAAACTGAAATAAAGTATTATCTTTAATATTTCCCTTTTCATACTCGTTTTTCAAGAAAACATAAACAGAAATGCTTTCCAAACTTATATTCGAAAAAACTTCTTTTTCCATTCTTAAGATCTCATTTACTATTGGGTTATTCATATTTTTTATTCAATTCCCTTATATTTTCCACCCATCGATTTGCATAAATGTTTAATATATTTATTATTTGCTAAAAACCATTCCAAACTTTAACGCGCGGCCGTTTCCGCTATCTTACCACCTCAATAAGTTTTGATGTCAACTCTCTGTTGTTTAGAACGGTAGTGTCAATTCTCTTTAGTCTTGCCGAAACCGCTTTCAAAAAAGGTCTTCCAGCATCTCTTGTTTTTGGTGGTTCTTCTTCTAATCTCTTTATTACCCAATTTAATACTCTTTCATCCTTAAATGCTTTGTATGTTATTATTTCTCTCCATAAAGCCCAAAGCCTTATCTTTTTCAATTTAGTAATTGGATGATGAGCTAAAAGAGAAGCTATTTTAAAATCATTTCTAGTCTTACTAATTTTGCTTGTAGGAGATGTCTTGCTGATAAGAACTGATCGTCCATAAAGATGGTCCCAAAAAAGATTCTCCTCTTCTGATGATATCTTGTATTTCTTCAGAAATCTATTGATTCTGGTACCAATCAAATACCAAGCTCCCAACATGTTAGATTTTCTAGCTTCTGGGGTAAGCATTTTTTTTTCTAACAAGACTTTTTCAATTTCTCGTATCTCATGATTCAAAGCATTATCAAAGCGATCCGCCTCCTTAATATCTTCGGGTGTAAGAATTTTTTTAACACTCTTATACTGGATAACTTCTTTAGATTTGTCTTTTTTTATTATTTTAATAACCATATTATTTTTTTATATCCCACAAGAATTCGCTATGCCTGCTAAGAAACAATTTGTAGACAGCTGAAATATCTTTGTCTTTGATGAGTTTGGCAAGTTCTTCATCCTCTTTATCATCATCTCCAACAAGTTCCTCAAGCCTTATTTGAAGTGCCAACATTGATCCTTGTTCCGTTAAATAATTTGTTAGTTCCTCTTCATTAGATGCAATTTGTTTAATCCTGGGATGCCAGTCATTGAAATAAATAACATAACCATCTTCTTCCTCTTCCCAGTCAAACAAATAGTTCTTATCATCTCTTCCGTGCGGTTGGAATCTGCAAGGGCCAGACTCTTTTGGATCAGTTTCTATATAGAATTTTTGATTTACTCTATCGTAAAGGATTTTTCCTTTTTCAATTTTTGAACCATCTGGTAGTAACCTATCTTTTCCTTCCAATGCAATCATGCGTGCTCTTATGGAATAACTGCCAATCCCATATTTTTTTGTTATGATAATTTCATCAACGCCAATCTTTGGACCTTCTCCTTCCTGTAAGTTTATCTCTTTTTCTTGCAACATTTCAGTTTTTTTGCCATCCGTAGACACAATAAATATTTTCACAAGCACCAAAATGCTTTCGCTAAATTCGTTTATCGGTATGACATAAGCACCACTAATCTTTTCTCCATAATTCACTCGCCTGCTATCTCTTGGAAACTGCAAATCAGGAATAGATAGTCGCAATGGTTCATTTGTTTTTCGAGTGGATTCTCTCCTCTTTCTCTTCCCTGTATGTTTTCCTACAAGTCCGAGTCTTTTAAATAATGGGGTTAGGAGCTTTAACGCATTTTCGGCGGCATTTTTTTGAATTTTATTTTGCTTCGCTTGTTCTGATCCTATTATTTTTAATTCCTTTGCAAATTCTCTTATTTTCCCTTGAATATAACCTTTTAAGTATCGAGCTGGATTGTGTTACCAACTGAAATCAAAATGCTCCGGTCCTTCAAGTTTTTTCATATCACTCTCAAGAGGTTTCTTAGATTCCATTTCTAACCAACCATAAATATCTACCGTTCCTTGCTCTTTAACTTCCGCAGGTATCCTTTCGATAGTCATACCGCCACGTTGAATAGCTATGCCTCTTATAGAATCAGGCAGATTAAGATTGGGGGCATATCTTAAAACAAGACGTTTGGTTTTGTACTGCGTTCCCGTCTTAATTATTTCAGGTGGTAAGAAGCTTTCCTTAACCCCTTTTAAGTTATCTTCATACCAATAAGGAAGACTGGCGTATTTTTTCTCTTTGCCATCATTAATAAAAATTTTTGCTCCATACTTCTTAATGGTTTCCCATCGAGAGTTACTAACAAATGAAATCATTTCTCCTTCCCTAATTGCTTGTACAATAGTTACATCTGGATCTAAAATAAAAATTCTAGTTCCGTATTGTGAAATAGTATTGATTTCTTTACCAAGTTTCGATCTCAATTCTGTCTTGGCGTCATTGTCATAATTAATAGTAAACTTAATCTCTTTATCAGCAGAATCAAGATAACATTCTCCAAAAACATAAGAATTGTCGCATGATCGCAGTGAGTCAAAAAAGAACTTTTTACTTTTCGATGCGACTAAAAATAGTGTTTTACCGCGACCCCTATTACCTCCTTCATCACTTGATTTTACACTCCAATTTGAACTTAAAAAACAAGCTAGCTCTTCATGCAGTTGATCATCATCTGGTTCTCTGTTTGAAATTTTTTTTAAGATCTCTGTGAACTCCTTACGAGATTGGAATTTTGTACCGATTAAGCCACTTGTCCCTTTATCAGAAATGCAAAGAATATCCTGACTATTAACCTTCATTAATGAGAATCCGCATTCCCAATTTTTCCCATAATTCTTATCACTGCGTGCATCCCAACAGTTTTGTATTGCATCTTTTTGGAGACCGTCAGCCAACCATAATTCATGACCACTCTTTTCTCTATAACCATGGGCGACTGCCTCTATATCTTTCTCGCGATTTATTGGTTGTGTGAAAATAAATTGTTCCATGATCTATAATTTAAATTCTTTATTCTTAGGAAAGTGAAATTTGGCTTTCGTTTCCCGAACTCGACGCTCAATTTCAGAAAAAATTTTATTTATTTCTTCTTCCGTATAGTCGTAAGCGCTCCGATTAGAGCAGTTTCCGAGAACTTTGAGTCTTTGCAATACAGTATTAGTGCGTTGTGTTCCTAGTCGTCTAAACCTTTCTCTTTTCTGCTCTTGGTTTTTATTCATGATAAATAGTATAATACATTTTATAAACATCTACTATATTTATAAGGGTATTCTATCCTTACTGAAATGTCAATACCCTTATATGTGTATAATTAATCTCACCAATCTTTAAGTTAGTAGGAAAAAATGGGTATTATCCCGCAGATTTAGTAAATCAAATTATTGCTCTGCCTTTGAGCTTATTGTTTTTACCCTACTTATAACAAACCTGATGATGCATATTCCAGAGTAACGCCGGTATAACGAAGGAGTTTGACGCATTACTTGTTAACAAACGGGAAATTATATTTCTGCAGACTTTTCTACTGTCTTCATCCGCGTCTTTCGCGGTCTTGCCTTTTACAAGTGATAAACCCACTTGATTAGATGTCTCCAAAAAAGGATAAGCATAGTCATCTTCTAAAGGTCTATGAAAATACATCTTTTCGGTTTTGTAAAAATGAAAAGGCTCTCGATAACCGATAAAAGATTTCGCTCCGAGCTTCATTATTTCAATACCAAGTATTTTTCCCGCGCTACAAGCTCGCATATATACAACGCAACCCTTAAGCAGATCAGCATTTTGACCAGCAACAATTAAGTCTTCACCATCTTGCCCCGCCATAGAATACTGATTACCATGTCCATTAAATATCACAATCTCAGGAGTTCTTTTGACAAGATAGCTTTCAACATTTTTTCTGTTCGCTTTTTCTTTTTCCAAATCAAAGACCTTGTTTTCACCATTATCTGCCGCTTCAACGATAAGAGCCGACCAGTGATAGAGATAATGAGTGGCCGGCTCATAACGAGGTCTAGTAATGAGAATACTAAGCATTGATTTCAACGGGTAAGTCTTTTAAGGAGCGCAGGAAAAATAGTTGGCTTTCTATAATTTGCTTACCTATTACGCTCTGCTCTCTGACTTCCTTGATTATATCTTCCTGAGTCATGGTATTTTGTTCATCTCCTCCAATAGAAAGAGACGCGTCAGAAGGAATCGTCTTGAGACGCGCAACAATTAGATTTATTATTTCCATGTTAATTTCTTTTTGGTCTGGCATGTTATTCTGTTGGAATGAATCCTAGGGCTACTAATTTTTTTAGAATCTCATCTCCTTTGGGAGTATTCCCATTGATTTCCCTATAAGCAACTTCCCAAGTAATAGGACCTCCTTTTCCTTCACCCAAGTCCAAAATAATCTCCGTACGGATATTGAGAGGAAGGTTTGCGTAAAACTTGAAAAACTTATCTTTGGAGATATTCATATAGGTTTATTATAGCAAATTTATAGTAAATAGTTCCATAGGTCAAGTCCGAAATGTAATTTCTATCCTTTCCAATAACATTTCGGGCATTCCCAATATTCGGAGAATTCATAAGGTTTTGGTTCTTTTTTCATAACATGGATATTCATATTGCCTAATTTCTCTGTTCTTGTTCCAAATTTCAGTGCTTTTGCTATTTCAGCCTTTTCCAAAATAATGTCCACTACGATATGAATTATCGGTATAAATAATAACTTTCATATGTTTGTCACAAATCGAACAAACTTTTTCTATTCTTTTCTTTATAGTTTTGAGTTTGATTTTCATATTTTTATTCCTCCTGTCGTTCTATATTACACCTTTTTCCCCAATCTTCCACACCCAAACATTCGAAATCTTTAGTTACTTACCACCTTTATAATTATAACTTGATTTGCTATTAAGTGTTTGATAACCTTTCTTTGTAGCTTCGGCTATCCTGACCTACGAGGAAAAGTTTAGGATCGTATTTATACCTCCTCTTTTACAAGCGGAGTGTTGTTTTTACGGTCAGACCTTAATCCTACTTGATTTCTAATTATGGCGAATTCGCCCCAATTAAAACCTAGTAATTCCTCAGCCGATTCGCCTGGTCATGCTCGCGAATCTTCTCATGCGCCTTGGCTTCGATCTGGCGGATGCGCTCGCGAGTAACACCGAATTCACGCCCCACTTCTTCAAGAGTATGAGTGATGCCATCCATGAGCCCGTGCCTCATTTCCAGAATTTTTCTCTCTTTTTCCGTCAGATCATTCAAAATCTTATTCACCTGATCGCGAAGAATGCGCCGTGAAGATTCTTGCTCCGGCGAAAGGATTTTGTCGTCGGGAATGAAATCTCCGAGAGTTGATTTGCCGTCATCGTCGTCGCCAACCGGATTCTCCAGCGACAAAACAACCTGCTCAATCTTCTCAATATGATAAATCTTCTCAACATCCAAACCCATTTCCGTGGCAATTTCTTCGGGTAACGGCTCGCGCCCCAAATCGTTCATAAGGCGGCGAACCACTTGTTTATATTTCGCGATCGTTTCCACCATATGCACGGGCACGCGAATAGTTCTCGATTGGTCAGCCAAAGCGCGAGTTATCGCCTGGCGAATCCACCATGTCGCGTATGTCGAAAATTTATAGCCTTTCGTCCAGTCGAATTTATCAACCGCGCGGAAAAGTCCAAGATTGCCTTCTTGAATAAGGTCAAGTAGGGTTAAATCCGGACTGCGACCGACATATTTCTTGGCGATTGATACCACGAGTCGCAAATTCGCCTTAGCGAGAAGTCCTCTAGCTTCATTATCCCCAGTCAGGATTCTTCTGGCCAATTCTTTCTCCTGCGCCGCGTTGATGAGCGGATATTGTCCGATCTCTTTCAAATACATCTGGATAGAATCATAAGCCGCGTCAGGATTGTTTGTTCTCGATAAATGCGGCGGCTGTTTTTTCTCTTTCAATCCTTCAATCTCCAATAGTCCGCCGCCTTCTAAAATATCAACTCCGGCGGTGGTAAATTTGCTATACAGCTGATCAAGAAACTCGATATTGTTCTCGATTTGCGGAAATTCTTTCAAAATCTCATCATAAGTCACGAATCCCCTATCGCGCCCTTTATTTATAAGCTTTGTCGCCTTTATCTCAAAACCTTTATCTCTTTCGGCTTTTGTTTTTGGCGCAATTACTTTGGCATGTTGTCGATTTGGCTTTGACTTTCTCTTCGTCTTTCCCGCTCGAAACACCTTTCGCTTTGAAGTATGGCGGCGGACATTCGCGCGAGCTTTGGAAGCTGTTTTCTTTTTTTTCTTCATATTTATAGGCGGTTATTGGCGATGATGATTGTAAGCTATTTCCAATCAAATATCCAGCGTCGCTAGTTTCGCGTTTGACTGGATGAATGATTTTCTCGCCGGCACATCGTCGCCCATGAGCATGTCAAATACCTTATCGGCTTCTTGAGCGTCTTCGACATTCACCTTTTTTAAGATGCGCCGCGCCGGGTCCATGGTCGTTTCCCACAATTCATCGGAATTCATTTCTCCGAGACCTTTATAGCGCTGAATGGAGATTTTTGCAGAAGGCGTGGTTGGCGAATTAGAGCTGACTTCGCCGTCCTCAACATTCATAGCTTCAATATTTTTAAATTCCTTGCCAAGCGCCTTAACTTTCTCCTCATCGCTGTAGAAATACAGAATCTCTTTGCCTCTTTTTACCTTATAAAGTGGCGGCTGGGCGATATAGACATGCCCGCCATCGACAAGAGGACGAAAATATCGGTAAAGTAAAGTTAAGAGGAGGGTGCGAATATGAGCGCCGTCAACATCGGCATCGGTCGCCAGAATTATTTTATGGTATCGAAGATTGGAAATATCAAAAGTGTCGCCGATAGCGGTGCCAAAAGCCAGAACTAAATTCTTTATCTGCTCCGAACCGAGCATGCGGTCGAGCCGAGTGCGTTCGATATTCAAGATTTTTCCCCGAAGCGGGAGTATGGCTTGAATGCGCCTGTCTCGACCCTGTTTCGCCGTGCCACCGGCGGAGTCTCCTTCCACGATGAAAAGTTCTGACTCTTTCGGGTCGCCACTTTGACAATCCGCGAGCTTACCGGGAAGCGTCATGCCTTCAAGCGCGCCCTTGCGCAATACGGAATCTTTGGCGGCTTTGGCGGCTTTGCGCGCTTTCATGGCAAGAATAACTTTGTTGATAATCGAACGAGCATCGTCCGGATTCTCTTCCAAGAACGCGGCGAAGGCGTCTCCGAAAACATTCGTTACGGCTCCTTGCGCCTCGACGCTTCCAAGTTTCGCTTTTGTCTGACCTTCAAACTGTATTTCTCGAAGTTTTACGGAAATAATAGCCGTCAAACCTTCGAGAGCGTCATCCCCGGTGAATGTTTCTTCGCCATTTTTCGCCATATTATTATTCTTAGCATAAATATTTAATGTTCGAGTGAGAGCGGTTTTGAAACCAGTCAAATGCGTGCCGCCTTCGGGATTGTAAATATTATTGGCAAAAGGCAAAATACGCGAGGAAACATCGTCGGCATATTGGAGCGCGACTTCTACAGATTCAACTCCCTCAACTTTTTTCTCGATATAGAAAATATTCTTATGCGACGGCTTTAGCATTTGATTCGTGAACTTAACTAATGACACCAAGCCGCCTTCAAAGAAGAATGTGTAAGATGGCGCTTCGACACCCGTCTCGCGAATATAGAATAATTCCTCATCCGAACCGAATGTTGGAATCTGTTCGCGCGCGTCAATAACGGAGATTCGGAGGCTTTTCACGAGATATGCTTGCTGGCGCATATGGCCGACAACGCGGTTTAATTCGAAACTTATTCCTTCTTTGAAAATCTCTTTATCCGGCTCGAATATGACAATCGTTCCATGAAGTTTCGTCGAGCCGATTTTCTTCACCGCCGATTTTCTTTTGCCGCGCGAATATTCCTGCATATAGATACCGCCGTCTTTGTGAACAATAACTTTACAGAAAATAGATAAAGCGTTCACGACCGACGCGCCGACTCCGTGCAAACCGCCGGAAACTTTATAGCTATTTCCGTCGAATTTACCGCCGGCATGCAATGTCGTCATGATTGTCTCCAAAGCCGAAACTTTCGTCTGTTTGTGAATATCTACCGGCACGCCGCGACCGTTATCCGCCACGCGCACGCGATTGCCGGGCAATAGCACTATCTCGATATCATTGGCAAAACCACCCATCGCTTCGTCGCGGGAATTATCGAATATTTCGGTTATGAGATGATGCAAACCATCGGGACCCGTCGTGCCAATATACATTCCCGGACGCTTCCTAACTGGTTCTAGTCCTTCTAGAACAGTAATAGATGAGGCATCATAAGCGCCAGAAACACCGCCTTTTGAAGCGGTCTTTTTACTGTGCTCCGCCGAAGCTTTACGCGAAGGCGAGACCTTATTTTCCTTGCTTTTTTTCGCCATAAAAAGAAAAAGCTAATTGCTTTTACTCTACTATTATAGCAAGTTTCGGCGTGAATAGGAAGTGAAAATCGGTCATTCCCGCGTAAGCGGGAATCCAGTGTATGACTCTAGATTCCCGCTTCCGCGGGAATGACAATCATCTCACCTCCCATTCCTTATCTTTCATCACTTCATATATCTTTTCCATAATTGCATTCGCCTCCTCATCCGTCAGCGTCCTCTCCAAAGATTGAAAAACCAGCCGGAACGCGTACGAAACTTTTCCCTCTTTCTTGAATGTATCGAACAACGAATGTCTCACTAATAATTCCTTTGCATTCGTCGCCCCGATTCCCTTCTTTATTGATTCCCAAACATTGAGAGCTTGAATTGATTCCGGCACAAAAACGGCGATGTCGCGGACTATGAATGGGTAAAGTGATATTTTCTCATAATGGTTCGAAGAAGACGGCATAAAATTCAAGTCCTTATAAGAGGCGCCGGCTGGGAGTTTGATTGATTTCAAGATTTCTTCGAGGTCTATTTCACAAACGGCGTGATTGCCCTTGGTTATAATCTTAGGATTATCAATGATGTCGACAACAGAATCCTTGGTTTCATTTCCAAAAAGTGAGATGTTCTCTTTCAAAGTTTTAAGCGCATCAACCAGAATTGACTCGTTTTTTACACCCTTTATTTTCTTGACCTGCGCCACACCAAGAGAAAGGACCAATCGTTCACCTTCCTTACTGAACACTTTGCCAATTTCAAAGACTTTAATCGTTTGCAAACCAAGCAAGTCAGCGTTGAGCGCGTTCTTTTCCACGCAAGTCATCGTGCTATCTACCAAATTCTTGCGCGCGAAAGCTTTATCTCTCGCGAGCGGTTTCGCCGTCTCTATATCGCCTTTTTCGACAAGTGTATAGAGACTGACTTCGGAGAATCCTTGGGCAACGAGATTGTTTCGAATCATTTCTGATAAATAATATATTGGTAAAATCTCAACTGGCATATTAGTTTTCGGTGGCAAAATACCCTTTATATGTTCATAACCATAGACACGGCCGATTTCTTCGACAATATCTTCGCGAATAGTCAAATCTAATCGGTCAAATGGAATCGTGAGTTTCCATCGGGAGGTGTCGCCTCCTTTTATGATAATACCCATCCTTTCCAAAATACTTTTTGCTTCATCAAAAGGAAATTTCACCCCCAATCGCTTTTCAATATAAGCGGGGTCAAAATCAATAACAGTCTGCTTCGCTTTTACCGGATATACATCAACAATCGGACCGAATTTTGCCTCCGGATTCATTTCCTTTATGAGCGCGCAGATATTATTCATACCCAAGCTCACCAGTTCTGGTGTTATCTCGTTTTCATATCTCTTGGAAGATTCACTGCGGAGATTGTATTTCGTGGATGTTCGGCGCACAGCGGTCGGATTGAAATTGGCAGATTCCATGAATATCCGCTTGGTCGAACTCGTAACCTCTGCCCTTTTACCGCCTTTCACACCAGCTATTGCCAATGGTCCCGCATCATCAGCAATCACGGAATCATCAGTAGTTAAAGTTATCTCTGTTCCATCGAGCAGAATCATTTTCTCACTGGCTTTCGCAGGCCGCACGACTATTACGCCTTTTATTTTGTCCGCGTCAAAAGCGTGAAGTGGCTGACCGATATCAAACATACAGAAATTCGTCGCGTCGACTATTCCGGAAATGGAACGCTGGCCGATCGCTTCCAAAAATCTTTTCATCCATTCCAGCGACTGATTAACTGTAATATTCTCAACATAACGACCCATGTACCTTCTGCAAAACTTTCTGTCTTGAATGATGATCGACGGCTTATACATAGGTCCGACCTCTGTAGTCGCCTCCAACATATCAGGAATTTTCAAGTCTTTAATCGCTTGCCCAGTCAGTACAGAAACTTCACCGGCAATCCCCTTATGAGAAAGGCAATAATGCGCGCGGTCAGGCAGAACTTTTACATCGATGATAAAGTCCGCAATAGATGCCGTGTCGCTTGGGCGGGAACAGTCTTCCGAGGAGCAAAGCGAGCGAGGAAGAGCTGTTTCCACCAGAAGCGACACAGCTGGCGACTCATTCCCAATCTCCTCAACGCCCTCAACTTCAAAAGAATGAAATGTAAAAAATTCCGCCAGTTTGTTCGCGTCTGGTATCGGTTTGTCGAAATAATTTTTCAGCCAATTGCGTGATATTTTCATTTAAAATTGGTTAATCAGCCTCAAATCCCCGTTATACAAAAACCTAATATCGTCTATCCCAAACTTGAGCATGGCGATACGGTCAACACCAAAAGCAAAAGCAAAACCTTGCCATTCCTCTGGATTCAAACCGCCAATACAAAGCACTTCCGGATGAACAAGCCCAGCACCGATCACTTCTAACCATCTATCTTTCCATTTAATATCGATCTCAATGCCTGGTTCAACGAATGGAAAATAACTTGGACGAAATCTGATTTCGCATTCTTCGCCGAATAATTTCTTGAACACATGTTCGAGAGTTCCTTTAAGGTGCGCGAGAGACACATTTTTCTCCACAAGCAAACCTTCAATCTGATAGAATTGTGATTCATGTGTGGCATCCGTTGCTTCATTCCTAAAGATCTTACCCGGAACAAATACTCGAAAGGGTGGTTTGTGCGTTTCCATGAACCTTATCTGTACAGCTGAAGTCTGGGTCGTGAGCAACCTTTTTCCAAGGTTCTGGCCTAATGGTCCTTTCGTCGGATTCTTCGACACATTTTCTTTTACCCAGAAAGTATCTTGCATATCTCGCGATGGATGATCTGCAGGAATATTGAGTGCGTCGAAATTATAATACTCATATTCGAGCTCTGGCCCTTGCGCTACTTCAAATCCCATATCATAAAAGATCGAGTATATCTCTCGAATCGTTTGCGTAATCGGATGTAAATGCCCTATTTGTTCGGGTTTCATGCCTATTATTCTAACACTTTTCGGGAGGTCCGACATCCCGAAACTGGAGTATCTTTATGACCTCGCTCGAACCTACTTTATCAAAAATTCCTGAACTACGGAAGCCCGCCGCCAGCCGCCGCAAGCGGCGGCCTGCCTTGCAGAAAATTTTGTTTTACATTATTTAATTTGCGCGCACACTCAAAAAAATTTCAATCAAGGAAAAGCAAAATTTTCTGCTCGGCTCCGCGCTGACGCGCGGGCGACAGGATTCGCTTCGGCTCGCGGGCAAGGCGTTTCCTCCCCTTGAACCCCTCCACGCCTTGCCCGCTCGCCAGAGGGCGTTATGATTTTTGGCGGGCAGAATTTTTTATTTTCCAATACTTCGGGTCGTCTCCGGATCCAGATTCCGCCTTCGCGTTCTTTCTCATTAAATCGGCTGGGTACTTCTTTTGTACCTGTTCCAGTTTGGCATTTATTATCTCTTTAACATCAAGGTCAAGCAACACGGCCATCTCGATAGCGTAGATAAACACATCGGCAAGCTCTTTTTTAATCTCTTTCATCTTTTCCGCATCGCGTTTTGTCTCCGCTATGTCCATGCTTATCCACTGAAAAATCTCAAGAAGTTCTGCCGCTTCAACGGATATTGATTTGGCAAGATCAGAAGGGCGCAATTTGTCCCAGCCACGTTCAACAAGAAATTCTTTTATTTTTGATTCAATATTGTTCATACAACTACAATTTTATTGTAGCAGTTATTTGGAGGATTTGAAACAGAAAAAGCCTCCGTGGTTTTCGTTGCAAAATGCAAGATAACTCACGGAGGCTGTTGGTGCTATCATCGTCGTTGTTCGATGAAAACGTCAAGTCGTGCCAGAAAATTCTCAATGTGATCTTCGGGCCGAAAGACCAGGTTTGCCTGCGACTCAAGCTCGGAAACATGAAGTTCCGTCTCGTGAGATAAAATCCTCTGCGCGCATTCTTCGTTTATCTGGTCGCGAGCCATAAGACGCTCGAGTTGCGTCTTTGGATCGCATGCACAGTAAACAAGAAAACTGCGAGGAAATCTCTCAATAAGGTGATCGTAAATTACCCCATGTCGCAGGCCATCAACGATGAGCGGGCTATCCCACTGAATCTCTGGAGAGTGCTCGATTGACCACCGTAGGAATCCTTCGTAGCCAAGTTGGTCAATGAGTTCTTGTCCGATGCGCTGCAAACTTTCGCGCGTTACCGGTAGGTCGCTTTTGGCCAAGTGGTTTTTGAGAATTCCTCCGAAAGAAATGAGCGGGTAGTTCGTATGTTCCGCGATTCGCTTTGCAAGCGTTGATTTACCGCTGCAAATCCTGCCTGCAACGTATATTTTGACTTCCAATTCGAACCTCCTTCAGGTTGTGATGTTGACTGGTTTATCGAGAACCACCCATCCCCGACGATCCTTTTTGGGGAACGGGAACGGTCGCTCAAAACGCGTTGGCTCGGCGACGTGCATCAAAGTTGCGTACCTTGACGCACGCCGCCTATGCCAGTATTCCGGGTCGGCGTTTGAGCAGAGCGGCTCGTTGTAGCGTTCTTCGAGCTCCTTGAGTTTCTCTGTATCAAGACCCTCAAAGCTCTCAATCTTTGCTACCACAAACGAGCCTTTGACCAAGCCACCGCTTTCTTTCATGAGGACAGTGTCGCCTTCATGCACCACGCCATACGGAGCGCAGCGCACTTTGCTGAAACGTGCCTCAATAGTCTTTCCCCCTTCCAAGATGAGATCAAGGAAGGGAGGGTTGAAGATGGCGAGGTGTTGTCTTTGTTTTGTTTCCATAAGTTTTAACCTCCGAGATAGGATCGAAGCTCATGCCAGACTTTCTCAATAGTCGGCTTTTCCGAATCGGGGATTTCGGCGTTCGGATGCGCTTGTCGGATGCCCTCGAAGATTTCCTCAACTGAGAGGTTGTCCCGCATGCCCTCGACAATCTTCCAAATTGCCCTCCATCCTTTTATCTTAAAGCCGCGTTGAGTCGAAGTCCAGAGATCGATTTCACTACGAATCGGATCACGGCGGCTGACTGTAGGAAGCGCAACATTGCCGTCGGCAAAATCAAGCAGTTCGGGCGAGATGTACGTATCAGGATTCTCATCTTTAACCCGTAGCTTCACTTTGATCTTGCCAACAATCAACTCCTGCCATTGTCCTTCTTCCACTCGCATGGCGATGTTTTCCGGTAAGCGAGTTCCATCCGAGACGAACAACGCCAAATCGCCACGCCGCCAGTTTTTCGCGTCAATTCCCTTGCTCATAAGAGTTTCCTGCTCAAACTGCGGCGTATAGTAGTGGGCAACTTGTGTTTCCATCGAGACGAGACTCAGGCCATACGACATCGCTATCTCAAACACCCGTTTGCGCTCTTGGAGCGAGGCCGGACGAGTGAGTAGTGGAAAGAGGACGAACGCGACTGTTGCGTAGCGACTGAAGGCAAGCTGCGTGCTCCGCCGCAGGAACAGATCGTAGTAATCCACGTACCACGGCGGGTCGAAGAAGACCATATCCGCGATACCGACAAGTTCCTGCGGCAACGGATCCTCGGCATCGTAGTGAACGAGATGAACTTGTTCACGATCAACGCTTTCTTCGATCGCTTCGAGCGTCGCCCTACTCTTATCTAGAATGTATATCTGCGATTCCGGAAGCAGAGACGAGGCGAACACTCCGAACAATGGCGAACCGAGGAAAACTACGGACTCGGGGGCAGGAAGAGGATTGTTGTGGAACAGAAGCTCAGCAACCTTCTCCCTTCCGCCGTGGGTGAACCACCACTCATAATCAAGGCAATGGGGGAGGTGGATTCGTCCCATGATTGCCGAGAGTGCGGTGTAAGCCCGATCCAGATTCTCGTTCCAGTCGGCATGGATTTTGCGCCAGCGATTCTTCACCGAAGCGTCCAGCGCGTATTCCTCGCCATCGCGGCGAACGAGATGATACGTTTCCATTTCCTGAAGCAGCGATGTGAGCTGATCGGGAAAGAGCGAATGGCAACCCTCAAGGAGTTGCTTGAAGGTTTGCGGTGAGCGTTCAAGCGAACGCAGTACCGCGTAGTGAGCGAGCGTCTTCTTTGATTTCGACATCTGTTACCTCCTGATGTTGACTTCGGTGATCGGTGTTGCCAATTCCGTCGCGCTGAATCGTTTCTGCATTTCCGCAAGCCACGCCTCAAGAGCACGGAATTGATTGGCCTCCGCTTCTCTGTTGTACCGATTGGCATTTACGTTGAAGCCGAAAATGCGAAGCGGCACGATCCGAAGCGGAAAGTTCTGATGAACGCGATTTTGGATTTCATCCAAGAGCCGCGCCATCTTGTCCTGCAGATCGTCGGTGTTCATGGTAGTGATGGTGATGTAGCCGTACTGATCGAAGCCGGCTTTGACGAAACGTCCAAGCAGTTCGATCTGTTGATGAAGCAACGCACCATCAGCGCGGGTATTGAAAAAGAACGACTCCGCGTCAAATCCCTTGAGACACCCCACTCGGGCGTAACCGGGAGTCTGAACCATGAACGAGATTTCCTCTTCGCTCAAGTAACGCCATGTGTAGTCCGTGCTCAGATTGTCGTCGGACCAGACAAAGTGACTCTGCTCAAGACCGAGATCTTTCCGAGCTTCCAGGAACCACAGCACGTACTCCGGCACCAGCTCCGGCTGTCCGCCCGAGAGATCGATGACTTGCGAGTTCACCTTCTCGTCGAGCATCATCTGCAGAAGCTGTCGCGGTGTCACCATCTCCGAATGTTTCGGACTTGCCGAAAGCAGTTCAAAGTCCACGAAGCAATACCAGCAACGGAAATCGCACGCCCCAAGTTGAAACACTTGGGCGAGAAGCACGTTTGTCGCCGGTACCCCAAGGTATTTGCAGGCCGGAAGCATTGGGAGTGGATTGGTGATCCAGTTCGGATCTGGTTCCAGCCGGAAGTGATGGATTCTACCGAAACCGCCACAGTTGGGCGGAAACGATAGATCCGTTGCTTGGTCCGAACCGGGGAACTTGGTCATGCGGATAGTTTTTGATTGAAGATCCACTGACTTTTCCCGCAAATGTTCGGCCAACTTTTTCGAATCAAGCGGTTTTTGAGTGCTCATCGTTACTCTCCTGTTCTGTTGTAAATGTGCTAAAAATTCCGAGAATGTCGGAACTCCAGTTTGGATAATACCATCTTTTCGGCTTTATTATAAGATACCGCCAAAAATCATAACGCCCTCTGGCGAGCGGGCAAGGCGTGGAGGGGTTCAAGGGGAGGAAACGCCTTGCCCGCGAGCCGAAGCGAATCCTGTCGCCCGCGCGTCAGCGCGGAGCCGAGCAGAAAATTTTGCTTTTCCTTGATTGAAATTTTTTTGAGTGTGCGCGCAAATTAAATAATGTAAAACAAAATTTTCTGCAAGGCAGGCCGCCGCTTGCGGCGGCTGGCGGCGGGCTTCCGTAGTTCAGGAATTTTTGATAAAGTAGGTTCGAGCGAGGTCATAAAGATACTCCAAGATTAGACTTTCCGATTTTTGACCGACGAATTGGTGGGCGGCACGAAGTGCCGCCCATTGGTTTTGTGGCGGAGAATCAAGGCCGCTCGGCGCGCAGAGGCGCGCCTCGCGGTTGGCTAAGACAAGGTTCGAAATCCCTTGCGGTTTAGTATTTGCTTGCCCAACAAAAAGAATTTTTGCTATAATGTAATTGCGACTAACTAAACTGAGAAGCCTTTTTTAATGGCCGTCTTGGAACCAATCAAGAGGTTTCTCTTGGTTAGTCGCACCGGGGCGGCCTTTAAAGTTCTACACTATGGAAAACTTATCATCGCAAAAATTCTTTTTGTATGCCCGCAAATCCACCGATGTGGAAGATAAGCAAGTGCGTTCTATTGAAGATTAAATTACAGAATTACGCGCCTTTGCGAAACAGGAAAATCTCAACATTGTTGATGAGCTGGTGGAGAAACAATCGGCCAAAATTCCGGGCCGTCCCATTTTCAACGATATGCTCAACCGGATAGAAAGCGGCGAAGCGAACGGAATTTTGGCTTGGCACCCTTTATGTTAATACCAGTAATTGTGGATAACCGTATTTGTATTTTAAGCAAGCG
>ERZ1292629.1485-Hain-H43-01um-R1-1485-length-22522-cov-20_pt1 | contig 22522 bp, 22 predicted proteins | sample MGYA00564399_ERZ1292629 | MGnify/ENA primary metagenome ERZ1292629 (study PRJEB36523, sample SAMEA6512636) | groundwater metagenome | collected 2019-01-08 | study: AquaDiva: Metagenomics assemblies of 32 groundwater samples | reverse complement strand
CAAAACGCCGATGCAAATCATTAAAGCGGTTCCAAGGTATTGATTAGAAAACATTACGCTAGAAAATATCAAGACTTTTTATAGACCTGAACTTTTGAATATAATTCAATGTTTCCTGCTTAAAAACAGCCGTGGCGCGCGGTAAGTCAAATTGACCGCTGAGCCACGCCAGACCGTATTTATTAACCGACTTCACAACTTTGTTCGGCCCGCCATTATAGGCAGCGGCAAGCATTTCTTCAGTAATGCCCACTTGATTAATGACATCGCGACGGATTACCTTGTTATCTATATCGTTCTTATAATTATCGAAAAATAAGACCATCGCTTTAATGGCGTTAGTGTGGTTGGCCATCCCAAGATTATAGTCCTTTATCAGGTGCGCGTCGGGATATTTTGAAACAATAGTATCATAGGTCGGTTTTATGAACTGAGCCAAACCGCTGGCTCCCGCCGGCGAGCCGGTGTAACGATAGGCGAAATTCTGATTTGCCCCGATGATCACGAGAACACGCTCAGTCAGTTCTTTGCCCCCGTCAGCAGCCGCCGAAAAACCGTCAGGATCAATGTGTTCAACTAAAATAATGTCCTTTACAAATTCTTTGTTGATTACCGCGGTTATCAATTTGCCGGGCGTAGAATGTGAAATAACTCCTTCCACATTCAACTGGCCGAATGCCCGATCAACGTTATCATCCAAATATCGCTTACCCGCGGCAATAATTTCCGGCAGATGAATAGACGCAGAATAAGGAGCATAAACTACATCTGTGAATTTAGTTCTTGACGTCTCTGGCAAACTAACGATATAGCTGCTCGGCAAGAGATACTTATTTGCCACGACTATTAGGTCGGGCCTGTTTTTTACCCCGTCAAATTGCTCCGCACCGGCTTTGCCGGATTTGACAGGGTGAATCTCGTAAAACGTATTGAAACTATTCCACCACTTCGGCTGAATATCCAGCGCCTCGCCAGATACAACGGGTTCAAAAATCATCGCACCCGTTTTTTTATAATCTTTTATTTCCTGCTCCCGCACCCACACTCTTTTTTCAAAAACTTCGCCGCTTATCATATCCAAAATCGCCAAAGCGATTTGTTTCTTTACTAGATCGCCACTTGTTTTCCCGTTCTTAGTCATATAAACAAGAGGTGAAGAGGATTTTAAAAGCAAAACTCCCTCCTGTATTTTCTCTTCAATATCAATAATAAGGAGCGGGGAGGCGGTAGGACTGTTTTTTACCCCAATCTCTTTAACGGAAATGAAAGCGGCCCGCTTCGCCAAAGTTTCAGCGAGGCGAGCCCGTACGGGTACGATCAGAAGAAGCGCGAACGCGCAAATTAAAAACAGTGATTTTGGACGGAGAATATTCAATTAGTTAGAGGTTGAGTTAGAGACTCTGTTCAATTATCGCCGCTTTATTTTGAATAGTATTGGCGTAAGAATTGCATTGCGCCGTTTTACAGGTTGATTTGCCGCTATAATAAGCTTTTGAGGCGGCGACCTCTGCGGTTCTGGTTTTAGCGGTTGCGCCGGCGTTTGCAAGCTTTACCGCCGCGGCCATGAATGCATCTTCAATATTCCAAGGGCTTGCTGTCGGCCTGCCGACAAGCTGGGCAACTTGGGCGGTATATCCCATCCATGTTGAAGGAATAAATTGGGCCGGCCCCATTGCGCCGCCATAACCGAATTGCCTGCCGTTCACATACTGCGGGCAGGAAACCGGCGTTGTATCTATGTTCAGCCCCAAGGCCGAGGTTATAGCCGCAAACGGTTCAAAATCCCGTGAGTGCATAATAACACGCCAGCTTTTTTCCGGAGGATCCCCGGCACGATTGCATCTGCCGACGTTAACTCCCATCTTGGATTCAACTTCAAGCACGGCGATAAGAAAGGCCGGTCTGATTCCGGCACGGATCGCCGCCAATTGTCCGAATTTAATTGCTTCTTCAACTGTAACGCCGTTCTGTATCAAATAAGAGACCTGCTCGCGGATACGCGCGATATCTTGCTGGCTCTGCTTGACTAATTGCTGAAATTTAGCTTCCTGTCCCTTTGTTTCTTTCAAAATGGTGTCCTTCTGTTTTTTGGCCTGGCTTAAATCGGCTTTTTCAGATTCCTGAAGGCTCTTTAATTGTCCCAGTTCTGATTTCTTGCCTTGCAAATCTGATTCCTTTTGTTCAAGATCGGATCTCAAATCTTTTATGCTGACGATGGTGGCCTGTAAATTATCCTGAATGTCCCCGAGATTTTTAAGATTATTGAAAAAGTCCGAAAGCTTCGCATTGCTTAAAAGCACGCGGGTTAGATTTTCCTTATCAAGCTCGTATAAAATGCGCATATACTTTGCCAGTACTTCTTTGTGGAGCCCGAGTTCGTCTGTGGCGGTCTGAATTCCCTTCTGCGTATCCTGTATTTCAAAATTTGTCTGGTCAATGGCAAGACCCAGACTTTTTATCTCCAGCTGAATTTTACTTACTTGAGCGTTCAATCTGCTGATCTCCGCCGATAGCGTCCTCGCTTTTGCGCTGTTTTCATCTATCTGCGTCTGGTACGCGTCAATTTGCCTTTGGATCTCTTCGATTTGCTTGTTGCGGGCCTCAATTTCTTCCTGCGTGGTCGCTCCAATAGAAAAAAGAGGCCAAATTAAGGCGAAAATAATGAAAAATAGGGTGGTCTTTCTCACAAGACCATTATATCAAATCTACTCGGCTGCCGAAAGTTTAGGGCTAAAACATTTGCTCTGCAAATGTTCGCCCCTATTTGGCAGAGCCAACGGGCTTTAGGCCGAACATTTTTGTTTACAAAAATGTTTTAGGGCTGGAGAATAAGTTCAGTCTCGCCGTTGATCGAGATGATTACGTTTTTGACGTTCGCGAACTGCCGGGCGGTATTCGTGATTTGATTCCGAATAGCGGTTACCCAGCAAGAACCGCCGATTTTTTCTTCCAATTTCGGTGAAAAATCAATCATGGCCGTATCGCCGGAGATCTTAACGGAATTAATCGTTACTCCGGGATTGATCGAGGTTCCGAAACCGAGTTCTTTTTCAGAAGAGGCCGGGCCCTTCAGAAGCTCCTCTATCGCCGCCCTCAACACCGACTGTGTTTTCGGCACCAGCCGCGTAACTGCGAATGTTTTATTGCAGCTTATTTCCGGGTCAAGATTGTTATTACTGAAATACGCGAAAACGGGGGTTACTGATTGATCAACATCCAACCTGAAACTTGTTTTATGAATATCGGAACCGTCTTTGGCCGACAACTCAAGGACATCAAGTCGGATCACCGGGGGAATAGTTTTCAATAATTTGGCCAAATCAATCTCTTGATCGAAATAACCAAAAATGCCGGCATCTGGAGCATTGGTCATAAACGAACCAAGATATAACTGTTTGCCATTGTCATCGCTTATGCGGTAATTGATAGTATTTTCAAACGCCCTGCCTTTTCCGTAAATCACAAACCTTGTCCCGATGGTCTTGTCGCCGGCCGCGGGCAGATAAACTTCAATTTCCCGCACTTCTTCCTGCCCCTCGCAGAGTGTCGTCGGCATCGGCTTTGAAGGATTGCCATGTTTCACCCACTGGCTGTTTTGACAGATCCAATTGTCTTCATCGCCTCTTAACAAAATCAAAACCGCACCAATTGCTATTACCAGGACAGCTAAAAGTATTATTTTCTTCACGTTGCCATTTTATCCTTTTTTGACTGGAAAATCAAGCATAAAACCATTATAATCAAAGTAAATGATAAAAAAGTTGATTTCTCTATATTTCAACAGAAAAACCTTTTTTAGGGGTTCGGCCGTGCTTGCCCTCACGGCTCTTTTAAGCAATCTACTCGGCCTTTTGCGCGACCGCCTACTCGCCCATTCTTTCGGAGCTTCCAGCGCTCTGGATGCCTACAACGCGGCTTTTGTCGTGCCCAATCTGCTTTTGAATATCTTTGTCGCCGGAGCGCTTGCCGCCGCTTTTGTGCCAATTTTCACAGAATTAACGACTAAGAACGAGAAAGAAAAGTCGCTGGAATTTACCAACTCGGTTCTGAACAGTTCTCTTTTGGTTGTTTTAGTAACGGGCTTGATAGTTTTCATTTTTGCTCCGCAACTAAGCAATTATATCGTTCCTGGTTTTGACCCGGCTTCAAAAGTTCTTTTTGTGAAATTAATGCGGCTGCTTCTTTTGTCGCCGCTGATATTTGCCGCAAGCAACACTTTCGGAAGCATTCTTGTCAGCGAGGAAAAATTTTTCTGGTACGGCATATCCCCCGTTCTTTACAACATTGGCATCATAGCCGGAACGGTATTCGGAGTACAGCGATATGGAATTTACGGCGTTATCGCAGGAGTTATAGCTGGCGCTCTACTACACCTTGTTTCAAGGATAATCGGAACGGGCACTTATTATCTGCGCTATCGGCCCGAAATCAAAATAGGCGAACATTTCAAGAAATATCTGCGCATCATGCTACCAAAAATGGCTGGGCAGCCCATTGAACAAATTACGTTTTTGGGCTTCACTATCATTGCCTCAACGATCGGCACGGGGGCAATTGTTGCCTTAAATTTCGCCAATAATTTTCAGACCGTTCCGATTGCCATTATAGGCATTACTTTTGCTCTGACTGCCTTTCCGGTTCTTTCAAGAATAGCGGCCAATAATAACAAAAAGGAATTTGCCGCTGAGACTATTTTTACCGTAAAGGCGATACTTTTCACTACCATCCCCGTCGCGATTCTTATGTACCTCTTGCGCCGGCCGATTATTGCGCTACTTCTTGGCGGCGGAATGTTTGATAAAGCGGCCATTGAATTAACCGCCGCTACGCTTGGCGTATTTACGCTCTCGATCGCGACCGAAAGCGTTAATCATTTGCTGGCCCGGGCATTTTACGCGTTAAAAAACAGTGTTATCCCGACATTGATCGCTCTGGGAGGATTGGTTATTACGCTGACTTCAGGTTATTTCTTCGCAAAAACAATGGGTATAAAAGGTCTGGCTCTGGGATTTTTCCTGGGAAGCGTTTTTAAAATTCTATTCCATCTCATATTTCTCAAAACTCAAACAAAAAAGGTTCTTGGTGATGGGGAATTATTAAACCCGGTAATTGCCGGGGAATAAAAAAAACTCCTCTGCCGACTGGGGGGTTTTAGTTTATTTTTTCTTCTTTCCTTGAAAACTTTCTTATCTTTTCCAATAAAAAAGAGGCGCTGCCGACAACAAGAAATACGGCCAACAGGAATATCCAGATACCCGCTAGTCCCCACCACGGCAAGATCCAAGCATTGATCAAACTATTAATCGTTAATTTTAACGGATAGAACGGTCTCAAAATCCAATCGCCGCTATGAGTAAACGTGTCAATAATGATGTGTAGAAGATAAGCAAAAATCGTTATCTTGGGCCATTTAAATATGAGCACTAAGGGTGCGATTATAATTAGCAAGAAAAAAATGCTGTGAGAAATGTCCCACAAAACCGTCAATCCCGAATGCGCCGCCCTGAAAGTACCCCAGCTTAAATGGCTGGGTATCCATAAAAACCTGTTTTTAATAAAGCCCAAAACAAAATAAGGCACAATTAAACTGATGTCGGGAAGAATAGAAAAAAGAGCGGCAAATATCATGTCCCTCTTTTCCGGCTTATGAGCCGACCCCGCTATGATTCCGACCATTCCATGACTGATAATATCCATGCTGACTTTATTATCGGCTTATTTGTTTTTTAAACTCTTCTACGGCCGAGATATCCTCCGGGTCAACACCGCGATTTTGGGCCAAGTAAAAAGATGCCCAACTTGAGAGCAAAAGCGAACCGAAGATCTTTTGCCAAGTGCCGCTCTCTAAATCCACGCTCTCAACGCCCAATCCCTTTGCTTCATACAGCTTAGCGGTAGCTTCCGTTCTTTTTTGTATCCGCGAATCGTCGTTTTTATCTTTTAGAAAAACGAAATGAAACTTGCTAGGCAGAGATTCGCCTGCCGGCGAGGATACGAATCCTGCCATTTCATTATGATTCAGTTCCGGAAAGGCATTGCAAAATGCCGGCGTTTTGCTTGTTTCTTCAAAATTAATTCTCCAATAATGGGCAAGGGGTAAATTGCGATTAGACGAATAAACGATGGGGATCTTCCCGCCTAATTTCTCGGCCAGATCCTTGCCTGTAATTTCATAATCGGCGGCATTAAATGAGTTGGCGAGTTCAGATATCTCTTCAAGCGCCCTGTCCTCGCTTATGGCTTTTAGCATTGCTTTCAAGCTCAAACCCACGGCAAGCTGCGGACGAGTACCAATATTTGGCATCTGGATAAAGGGGGTACCGTTCTCTTTTGCCAGTTCCAATAACTTGCCGCCGGTTGCTGAAATAATCACAGAGAGCTTCTTCTTCAGCGCCTCACGGAATACGTCAATCGTTTCTTCGGTTCCCCCCGAATACGAGCTTATGACGACCAAACGGTTTTGTAATTCACTCTCCGCTATGGCTGGCAAGCCAAAATCGCGGTGAATAATTATATCAAGCTCGGGATTCCAGACCTTCAAAAGCTCGCTTGCCAGATTGGAACCGCCCATTCCGGCCACGATGAATTTGCCACCGCCATGGCGAGGCAAGCCGCTGTGTTTGAGCACCGCCGCATTCTCTATCTCTGGCGCGTATTTCAGTTGTTCCACAAAGTTTCTTATTGTTTCCTCCATCATCCTCTTAATTATAGCTCTCTCCTAAAAAAAACAAAAGGCGGGTCTGCGCTAAACGCAGCCCGCCGCCAACTCTAGAACCTGGAATTTGTCACATCACCCCCGCCATCCTGCCGGAAATGATAAGAAAATTCCAGACAACCAAGGCAGAAAAGAAGTAATTCGCCTTCCTTATCGTGTGGGGCCTACGCAACCAGAGGCAAAGTCCCAAAAGAGTGATGGCGATGGCCTTGGCAAGCAGCATACCGACTACCGGCCCGATTTTCATCATCAACCTAACTGCCGGACTTGCCTCTGCCAGGCCTAACCGGAGACCAAGCAACGTGGTAGTTAGGTCCAAAACCTGCAAAATCAGAAAAAGCTTGATCATTCTATCCTCTCTCTTCGCCAAAGATTTTTGAACCTACTAACTACATTATACCCCTTTTCAGTTAAAAAGTCAAGAAAGAGGGGGTCAGATCATTCCGTTGTTTTACCATCAAAATGCTCACCCTCGTCCGCCATGGCATCCGCTTTTGTCGGATGAACTGTGCCGTCTTTGTGATTTGGCGGGGAATAAACCGTGTAGAGTTTCATCTCCTCGGTTTCCGAAGTATTAATGATGTTGTGCTCGGTGCCGGCGGGGACCACAACGGCAGATCCATCCGTAATTTCCTGTTCCTTTCCGTTCAAAATCGTTTTCCCGCTCCCCTTTTCAACGCGGATAAATTGGTCAAGCTGATGGGTCTCCATACCGATCTCTTCTTTCGGTTTTAAACTCATTACGACCAATTGGCTGTTTTTCGCCGTATAGAGAATTTTCCTGAAATTCCCGTTATCCAGCGAGTCTTTTTCTATGTTTGTTACATATCCCATACCCGGTATATCAACTTTCAATTGCCTCTATGATTTATTGTTAAATCATAAAGTATACCGAAAGCTGTTGTTATTTTGAGAAAACCCGGAGTATACAAACTTATCGGCATAAAAATCTATTGAAAGTTGTATCACCGGGCATAATAATAAAATTGCGCCGCATTGCTTAATCCGGCGCGTTAATTTGCCGGCATTGGAGTTTGCGCCGCGAGCGATTCATCTTCTTTCTTTGCCATTTCCATTTTTTCTTCTTCGGTCATCTTGCTCAATTCTTCGGCATGAGCTTCCATGCCGTGCTCTGCCAGTTTTTGTTTGACTTCTTCGTCGGTCCCTCCCGTTGCGATAAAGTCGCACATGCCACTGACGTCTCTACAATTTAATGTTTTCATAAAATTTTATTTAATTAGGGGCTAAGCGAAGTCATGGTGCCCAAGGGGCACCATGACGAGCGCTATTCCCCGGAAACGGAACGGGATTTTTTGCTGAAAACGTAAAGATAAAGAATGTCCAGGATGCCGACGGTGTTGACCACCAGCAAAACTACAAACCAAACGCTGGTTCCTTTCCTGGCCGCTTTCCACAATGCCAGTCCTTTCCAAACCAATGACCAAACCATGACCAGCCCAAAAAACGGCCACCACCAGTCCGACATAAAGGACCAGGACTGCCCCCAGCCTCCCATCATGTTCCCCGCCCAGCCCCCCATCATGTTGTACATAAAACGTTGGCTATTAGCCGGCCGGGGTGTCTTCAGCGATGACAAGCCGACTGGCTGATGGCCGATTTATTGACTTAGCGTTACATCCTAATTCTAACACAGCTTCTCCGGCTAAATATCCACTTTCTCAAAATCTTTTTTAATTTGGAGGTTTTTGAGAACCCCTATCGGTTAGATCCCTTGAGATGTTGATCTTATTGGAATCAAAAAAATCCGCGTTCTTAATTCCCGAGAGGGCTTCTTGGACACATTCGTCGTGCATCTCGCCAAAAATATTGACGGAGGTTTCTTGATTAATATCGTAACCGCGGGTTTTTGCCAGTAATCTTATTTTCTCCAGGGCCAGATTATCGTAATCCTTGTCCGCTCCGCTGAAGGGTATCGTTTTGCCTGTCAGGATTATGACTTGATTACGGTTTTTTACACGCTCCCTGACAGTCTTAATTAATTCGGTGTATCCCTTTTTAATTCTGGCGTCGGCAAGGTATTTTTCCGGCGGCTGGTGAATTATTATAAGTAAAAACTCATCCTCTCTAAGGTTGCCCGCCAGTTTTTCATATTCTTCCGGGAGTTTCTCCGCTTGTTCAAGTTGTTCACGCGCCAATAAACCGGTTTTGGTATCTTTGATATAACCGGGATGAACCAAGACATCTAACACGGAAACTTTTTTTAACGGCACTTCCTTGCGCTCTCTGGGACCAAAATGTAATTTCATATTGATAGCTATTTTAATGTTTTTTGGCTAATTTTCATTACTTATACCGAGCTTATCTAAGTATAGCACGCCGACGGGTTTTGAGCCGATGATTATTGACAAAGCCGAGGATGGCGAGAAAATCCTCGCTCTTGCGGCGGCAGGGTGACTCGTTCCAGCCAGAGTTGGGAACATTAAAGGGCGGTCCGGTTCAGATGACCGGATCGCCTGCTTTTTTTTGATTTATTTTTGACCTGCCTCGGTCGAGCTATTTTTTCTGAAAATCAATGTAAATCTGTTTATCTACTAATGTCTTGGTATCGCTAACGCGATCAAGGAAAACCATGCCATTTAAATGGTCCGTTTCGTGTTGAATAATTCTTGCGAGAAGTCCAGATGCTTTTATTTTGAAAGATTTACCATTTTCGTCTAATGCTTCACATGTTACACTCTCAGCTCTTTTGACCGAGCCAAATAGTTGAGCAGAAGCAACACTACCGCAACCCTCATGGCCGTCGAGTTGTTTTTTAGATTGCCAGGTAATCTTGGGATTAACAAATATTCTTAACAAATCTGATTTGGCGATGTTCTTCCGATACGTGGTTTGTCGTATCTCGCTAACAAATATTCTCCACTTACAATTGATCTGCGGAGCAGCCATTCCCACTAGATTGTCGTGGCGCATCGAATCGATGAGATCCTTGATTGTTTTCTGTATTTCGGGAACTGAAACATCGCGCACGGCGATGGCTTTGTTTCTGATTATCTTATTCCCAATTTGTACTGTTGATTTGATGCTCATGGTATACTTCTTGGTCTCTCAATACTGCGCTGACTTTTTATTTAACCAAAGCAAGTTTCTTATCTCGACGCCAGCCCTTAATTTGCGCTTCTCTTTTTAATGCTTCGGCTCTGGTTTCGAATTGTTCAATATGCAAAATTCTAACAACTTGCTTTGACCTCGTGTAGTGACCGCCGATGCCAGTTTTGTGTTCATTAAATCGGCGAGTTATGTCTGTAGTAATACCCGTATAAATACTTTTATCGCTACACTCAATTAAATAAACAAGATACATAAAATACAGTCCTTCGGCTCGCTCCGCTCACTCAGGACCATTCTCCGCGAAGTGCTTGCCATGAGCAAGCACGAACGTAGTGAGTGCGCGTCGAATGGCTGGACTCATATGGCTAGTACGAGACCCATGGGGGTATTCTAGGGGTTTTTGAGGATTAATTTTGAGTTACTTTTGACCCGTCTCGGTCAGGATTCGGGGTTTATGGATAGACTTGACTTGTGAATAACTCCTTGCTACACTTAAGCTAATCACTACGAAAAAAACCCTTATAGGGTTCCGTCCCTATCGGGGGTTTTTTCTTTTTTAACGCCTAAAATAGACTTTTGGTCATCGAGATAAGCAATTTTTGCCCCAGTTCTTTTTAAAAGGATCGAGCATCTTTTTTCAGTGCTTGGCGATAACACAGCCGAAAACTTTTGCTTTTCTATTAAAAATCTGACCAAACCAGCATAATCCCCATCGCTGGCAATAATTACTGCTTTCTCAAAATTGTTTTCAAAAGTATCCCGCACTGCTTGCAAGACGAGATCGGCATCGCAATTTCCTTTCGGCTTGCCTGAACCATCATATATTACCTCCTTAAAAACCAAAGTAAACCCGCATTCTTGCAGATAAGTATAGAGGTTTTTATTTTTAGGAATTAAGCCAATAAAAATGTATGCCCTTTCAACACCATATTTTTCGGATATCCAAATTCTGAATCTTCTATAATCCAGAGGCCATTTGAGCTGTTTCTTCAAAGCTTTATCTAGATTCGCTCCGTCAATGTATGCAAAATTGTTTTCTTTTTTCTGCATTTTAATCGTTTTAAATTTTTGACCCGTCTCGGTCGCCAGAACCCTCCTTCGCTAAAGCTCCGGACGGGCAAAGCCTATCACAAGGCTGGCACCCTCGGTTTAGAACCCACCACAGCGGGGTCTTTCAAGGATTTTTAGCGTCTTTTAAGTATAGCAGTTTTAGGGGTCTCGGTCGGGGATAAATGAGACAAATGAGACACTATTTAGGGTTCCTGGCGTGTGTCTCATTTAATAATAATTATTAGAATTTACAACTCCAAACTAAATAAGTTAGAACTACTATCGCAACGGTCAGAATCCAAATAGCGATGTCGGGGTACCAAGCAATAAATTTATCATACCTGGTTTGTTTTACTTTTCTAGAAAAATCTTCGCCCAAATATTTTGTGATATTGTTCAGAATTTTTCGCTGAGCAATTTTTAGTTCAGAATTGTGAATGAAGAGCGAAAGAGGAATAAGAATAAGAAAAACCGAAATAATTAAACGTACTAAATTGGTGAGTGGTATAAGGTGCTCGTTAAACGTAGCCACTACGAGCATTGTTGCCGCCAAAGAACTTATTACAGGAAGTATGCCGGTTCTTGCATGTATTACACTTTTAAGAAGATCGTGCTGAGCATCTAAAAGATACAGCTGTTGTTCAACAGGAAGTTTGTAAAATTCTGTTTTAATTTCAGGCTCCATAAAATTAATGGTGTATTAAAATTACTCTAACTCAAATACTCAACTGCGCATTCTTCAACATCTTTAATTCTGTATTGATAGGTATAACTATCGCCGGTAATAGATCGACATTTGATAGTAAATATTTCATGTTTCAATGTTTCAATTGATCTAATTTTATCATTTGGTTTTTCCAATTTGGCCCGTCTCGGCAATTATATGTTAACCTGCTTGCTCAATTACCTTCCCCGTATTTCTTTCCAGGCATCTTTCCAATTTTCGCCCCTTTCCACTCTGTCTATCATCTCAAAAAGATTATTTGAATCTTTTACTGCCTTGGGTATAGATTTAGATGGAGATAGTAAAAGAGCGCTCTCTCTTAAAAAACAAAGTCTTTCGGCCTTGGCCCTTAAATCTTTAGCATGACTGTTATAGTCTTTGGTTACAAATAGTTTAAGTATGAGCTTTAAATAAAACCAAGATACAAATTGTATACTATTTATGCCCACCTGGAGTAATTTTTCATTATATTTGAATTTTAATGAGATATCGTCTTTTTTTTCTCCCAAATATAGCGCTTTGGCATCGGTCATCACGGAATACTTATTTGCGTGAGATGCCCATGAATATATATCGTATTCGCTCCATTTAAGTTTTAATTGATCGTTCATAAAAGATGTGAAATTGAAGGTTGTTTTATTTTCATCCTTGCCCACTATAGGGAAATAAGGGCGGCCTGGATAACAAGTTATAAAAACAATTTTCAAGATAGATTCATATGGTGGTCTAATTAATATAAAAGAATCTTCATAGAAGCCCTTGGTCAGTCTATCAAAGGCCGAATATAAAGATTTTAAATTATGAATAAGTAATAAAAATTGGGCACTTCTATGCTTGGGCCAACCTCTCTCCACGTAATTTAAATATCTACTCAATTTAACAATTAGGTCATAAGATATTTTGAACTGATCCATAAACCTTCCGTAATCCCTCTCTGTTTTGGCTAAAAAAACCAATTCAGCATTCTTTATATCCTCAACGACATCGCTAGGCAATAATTCATTGCAGAGCTGGTCAAGCCCATTTTTTAAATATTCATTAACGAAATCTAGGCTATTTTTCATGTTATCGAAATTAAATAAGTTCCGAGTAGCAATCCAAAGATTTTGAGGCGTCTCGGACGCCAGAACTTATCACAACTTTATTTTATCAAAGCAAGTTTTTTATCTCTTCGCCAACCTTTGATTTGTGCTTCACGCTTAAGTGCTCCAGCTCGCGTTTCAAACTTCTCGGTATATAAAACTTTAACGACTTGTTTTGACCTTGTATAATGACCTCCGATTCCGGTTTTATGCTCATTGAACCTACGAGCCACATTTGTAGTTATGCCCGTATAGATACTTTTGTCGCTACACTCGATTAGATATAAGAAATACATAAATACGTCCCTCGGCTACGCTCGGGACACTTCTCCTCGCTCAATACAAGAATGGCCTGCACTGAGCGAGCGAAGCGAGTCGAAGTGCTGCCGGGCTAGGGTTCGAACCTAGTGTCTCCTGCTTCAAAGGCAGGCGTGTTACCAAATACACCACCCGGCAATTTCCTGAATTATCTCATAAAAACCGGGTAAAATCAATGACTAATTTTGCCAAGCCACTTAAAAACTGGTAACCTAAACCCGGTTGTTTTAAAAATAGGAGCGCGTTATGGAACAAGAAAAAATCCTTGGCCACTATTTTACCTGCTGCCAGTTCTGCGAGCATGATGGCACTTGCGAACTTAGACATTTTGAACTCATGGGCTTGCCATCGGCCGGTAAAGTTGACGATACTCCTTATCCCGGCCATGAAGATTTGGGATGGCACTTAAGCGCCTTCCAGGGTAATCGCCGGCGGGGAACCTGCGCCGGCAGAGTTATGAAAAGCGGCAGTATTTTTATTCCTCTTATCTGTGAATGCGGCACGGCAATTGATTCTTTCTGCAGAAAACTGACCCCAAACGAAAAAGGAAGAGAGCGGCTTGAGCTCGCAAAAAGAATCGCCGAAGAAAAAGGAATAGAACTTTCGGAAATAGACCTCGATGATCTGCCGCCCCTAGATCCGAATTACGAATCCGCCGCCTCTTGAGAAAGTCGGCTCATCATGCTACATAAAGTCCAGAAAGAGGTCTTTAATAATGTTCCGGGAGGATTTATGACTAGAAAGAACAAGTTTTCCGTTGCCGGTTCCACGGTGTTTTTAATTCTCGCGGCAATTCTGATAATGTTCGGGCCGCATACGAAACCGCCAATTAAAAATGTCTCGCAGCGAACGGCACCGGTTGTAAACGGCGTCCTCTCCGATGAGAATTTTCCAAAGGATTTCCTTCCGGCAAAGTTCCCTGAAGACTTTATGTGGGGAGTCGCCACATCCGGCTATCAAACCGGTTTAATAGGCCGAAATAGCGATTGGTGGGAATGGGAAAGAGGCCATGATCCGGTTCGGCTTAATGAACCCGCTGATGACTATCATGCTCGCCAACGATATGAGTGGGATTTTGCCCTAGCCCAACACATCGGAATTTCTCATTTTCGTTTATCTGTTGATTGGTCTTTAATTGAGCCCGAGGAAGGGAAATGGGACAAGGAGGAAATCAACCATTACCGAAAAGAGCTTTTGAACTTAAAAAAACATGGCATTGAACCCATAGTCTGCCTCAATCATTTCGTGCTCCCAAAATGGACAGCTAATAAAGGCGGCTGGCTGAATCCGGAGATGCCGACCCTTTTCGGCCGCTACGCAGAAAAAGTGGCAAAAGAACTCGGTAAGCCATTAAAAATCAAGATTTGGCTGACATTCAACGAACCTACCGCCATCGTTGTGTGCGGGTACATCAAGGCGGAATATCCGCCGGGCAGAAAGGATGATTGGAAATCGGCCCAGATCGCCTTTCATAATCTCGCGCGCGCGCATAGAATAGTATACCGCGCGCTGCACAGTATTTTAGACTCGCGGCGTGAAAAAATCATGGTTGGCATTGCCGGAATGACATCTTCGTATCTGGCAAGTTCGGAACCCTTAAACCCCGAAGCAGCGGATTCTCAATCGCACGTAAATATTTACATTGCCCAGCTGGTAAATTTCGCGCTTAATAGGTATTTCTTTGAAGTTACCGAAGACCAGCAGGATTTTATCGGCATCAATTACTATAAAGAATACACGCTTAAACTGAATACTTGGTCGCGATGGTTTTTAAGCGAATATAAAAGGGATGAAATTTCTCCTGAAGGGCTTTATCGCGTTATAAAAGAATGCGCGTTTTACGGCAAGCCGATCATCATAACGGAAAACGGGCTAAATACTGACAACGAGGAACTACGAATCAAATTTATTACCGCTCATCTGCTTGCAGTAAGAAAAGCGATGGATGAGGGCGTGGATGTGCGCGGGTATTTTTACTGGACGCTTACTGATACCTACGAATGGAACGAAGGATATAGCGCGCATTTCGGTTTAGTAGGCATTAATCGCCAAACCCAAGAGCGCACCATTCGTCAAAGCGCCCTCTTTTTTAAGGAGATCATTGAAGAAAGCGGGGTCAGCGCCAAATTGGTGCGAAAACACTTGGAATCACCGGAATAATAACGCGTTTTCTTCAAACCCCCGCCTAGGCGGGGTTTTTAAATTTCTTTAGACCTCCACTCTATAATGACAAGCCCCCATACCCGGTTAATACTGCTTTGACTTGCGTTCCACTCTATGTTTTGCTTCGCAAAACATTTGTCAAAGTAGTATTACTGGGCGTATGGATTTTCCAATTCTTGCTTGTGCAAATAATATCTGTATAAAATCCAGCCAACGGGCATTGGAAACCAAAATGTGAACGCGCGCAAAAGTAAGGTCATCGCCAGGGCCGGCCCTGCTGGCACGCCAAACGAAACGAGGATCAACGTCATTCCGCCCTCAAACACTCCCAATGCCCCGGGGATAAACGAAACCATAGATAAGAATTTGGTGAGGGTAAAAGTTATAAAGGCCACCGAAAAGCCGATTTTGTAATCAACGGCAAAGGATAAAAAATAAAGCGTAAGAATACTGACAAATAAGACCAGGATTTGCCATAAAAATGCGAGCCCAAAAGCCCGGCCGTGCCGCCTTAATACTCCTAAATTGAGTGTGTTTTTGAACTGGTCAAAAATCATTGCCACATGTTCCGCATGATTCTTTCCTCCTCCGTTCCCCTTCTTTTCATTTCGCTTCTCAAAATACTGGTGCAGTTTATTGATTGTCCAGCGCGCTATCTTACCGCGTCCTCTTTTTTGGAAAGTGAAAAACAGCGAGACTGCAATAATAGCAAAGAATAAAAAGCTGTAAATAAAATAGAGAGCTTCCGGGCGCTCTTTAACCATACCGCCTTGAAGTAGCATAGTTGCCGAAATGATAAAGAAAGCGCCGAAGGCCATATAAAGCGTAGTAAGTTCCAAAATCGCGCGGCCAATGCCTTCGGCGATAGAAAGCCCGAATTTTTTAAGATACTGGACAAAAAACACCTGACCGGAAAAACCGGCCGAAGGAAGAGCTTGATTTAAAAATTGGATGACGAACGTTACTGGGAAAAGTTCCTTAATGCCTACCTCTAGATCCTTCACCTTAAGAACGTCGCGATAATTGAGCGCGGTGAAATAATAACTAAAGATCTGAACCACAATAATTAAAAAGAGCCATAGAAGATTGGAGCGAAGGAAAACCTCTTTGATCAGCTGGAATTCAGAAATTTTCAGATAAATCACAATGAGTGCAGCAAGAGTAATGAAATAAAATAAAAAGCGGCGCAAACTAAGCCGCGGTTTGGCTAACGGCGAGAATTTACTACCGTTAGGTAATTCGATATCCATTTATGGCGTTTTCGTCAGTTCCAGAATCGCTAATTCAAGCGGTAATTGAGGAATTGGCGAAAACTTAAGCTCGGCTCCCGCTTTTACAAAAAGATTGATTGCTTTTATCAAAAACTCCGGCGTCAGGTCGGTTTGCGCAGGTTCGCCTGTAGGGCTACGCCCGAGGGGAAGACCGGCAAGTGCCGTCTGAACGGTGGGAAGGTAACCAATTTTTGCAATTAATAAGGCCCTCAAATGACGTATGAATTGCCTGTTAAAATGTTCCAATTCAACGCCGGACTCAAAAAGCGTGGATATTTGGGCAATTGCCTCCTGTGGCTTTTTCCGGGCAATCAGGTCAATAAGACCTTCATGAACCTGAAGCGGGACTACCCCTAGAATTACTGCCGCGTCTTCGGCAGTAATTTTCTCCGAACCAGTGTAGGCAATCAGTTTACTCAAAGCCGACTCCGCATCGCGCAAAGAACCGGACGCGGCAACAGCCAAGGCGACTAGGGCTGGTTCTTCAATATTTATTTTTTCCGTCCGGGCTATTCTTTTTAATTTACCGACTATCCCGTCTGTGCTTATCTTTTTAAAATCAAATCTCTGAACGCGCGAAAGTATGGTATCAATGACTTTGTGCGGCTCGGTGGTCGCAAGCACAAAAACCACATGCGTTGGCGGCTCTTCAAGAATTTTAAGAAGCGCGTTGAACGCCGGCGGTGTAAGCATGTGGACCTCGTCAATTATGAAAACTTTGTAATTACCCCCCGGCGCCGCTACCATCGCCGAGTCCTTGAGATTTCTTATTTCATCAATCCCCCTGTTTGAGGCCGCGTCAATTTCAATTAAATCCAGAGAGTTACCATTATTTATTGCGTCGCAAAATTTGCATTTGTTGCATGGCACATCTCCTTTATTTTTTTTGGAAATCCCCTCCCGGTCATAATTTAAACAATTCAGTGATTTCGCCAGTAACCGCGCCATTGTGGTTTTGCCCGTTCCTCTCGGCCCGCAAAAAAGATAGGCGTGGCCGACCCGTCCCGACAAAAGCGCACCTTGCAGGGTGCGAACAACATGTTCCTGCCCCTCAATTTCCGCAAACGTTTTGGGCCTGAATTTTCGATATAACACTTGACTCATACAAAAAATGGGGTCTTCTATTCTCAAATTCTTGAGAATTTGAGAATGAATTTAATAACTCAATGCTTGAGAGATTAGATTTTTGCTCTACGGTCCTCTGCCTTGAATACTGCCACTTTAAAACCGGCGAAGCTGAAAATCAAGGCGACCGCCGAGCCGACGACAGCGCTGACATTTGCCCAGGCAGTAGCGCTTAGCCCCAGAACCGGGCGAACAAAGTTAACCACCAGCGATGCGGCTCCATCGTTTATTAAAACCGCAATTATCATAACGCTCATAAATTTCAAAAACTCCGCTTTCCCGCGACCGCTCCCTCCCGCTTCAAAGGCCCAATATTTATTCCAAAAAAAGCTGGGGATTACGGCACAGATGAAAGAAATCCCCTTAAACACCGGGTACCAGATCCCGGCCGCAATACCGGTGGTGAAAATCAAAAGATTTAGCACTCCGAAATCAACCGCCGCATTGGTAAATCCGATGGTAACAAACTTCCCAAATTGATTGAAAAACAAAAACCACCGTCCTAAAAAATATCCAAGGTTAACGCCTAAAATCCAGACAATAGGCACAATTACCAGCAGCCAAGCATATGAAATGCCGGCATAGGCGGGGAGTTTCAGGAAACTGAAAATCTGCCAAGCCGAAAAACCGGTAATAAGGCCCGTAACCACCGAAAAGACAAGATCTCTTTTTATAAATTTCATTTAATTTAAGGTCTTGCGATGACCTTATTATTTAACTAGTATTATATCCTGCTCTTATCTCTTCTTCTACTTCTTCTCTCGGCCGCCCGTATTTTAGCCGCGACATTTCTCTAAGCGCCCGAATCGTCTCCGGCAAACCCTCTTTTTCTTTAATCGTTCTGATGTTAAACGGCCTGACGGTTTGGTTGTTAATCAAAAGCTTAGCATGGGCGTTAAAATTGTCTATATTCATCAGATCCTGCGGGCTGAACACCGGTTCAAACTGGTTTTTCATAAATTCCGCGTCCTCGGCGCCGATGCGGAACACGACCATTGACCCGACGTTGCCGAAAACCGCGTTGCGGATCTCCTCCTTGAGCTGTTTTATAAACTGGTGGGCAATTATAAGATCAAGGCGGTATTTCCTCGCTTCCGACAGAATGGTGGCGATGCTTTCGGTGGTAAAGTTCTGAAACTCGTCCATATAAAGGTAAAAGTCTTTGCGCTGGTTTTCGTCAGGCATATCAACCCGCGACAAGGCGGCCATCAGGAGTTTACCGACAATTAGCATACCGAGCAAGTTCGCATTTATATCCCCTATCCTGCCCTTGGATAAATTAACTATCAGGATTTTGCCGCCATCAATAACTTCCCTGAAATTAAAGGCACTCTTCTTCTGGTTTATTATCGGCCTCAAAAATTCGTTTGAAACAAAAGTATCAACTTTGGAAGAGATATAGGGCGCCATATTGGCAAGCGATGCCTCTCCGCCAGCCTTCTCTGCCTCCAGTTCCCAAAATTCTTTGACTAAAGGGTTGGTCTCTCGGCTTAGCTTGTCTATCCTGAATTCATCGTTCACCAAAACTCTGGTTATGTCGGAGAGGGTCGGAATATCGTGCGCATAATCGTCCAGAAGTAAGAGGAGGGCATTTTTGAAATATTTTTCAAACATCGGCCCGCCGGTCTCTTTCAGGTTGTACAGTTTGTCGATTATGGAAAGAAGCTCGTTGATAACGAAGGTTTTTTGTTCCGGATGGCTCGGGTCAATTTCCAGCATATTCAATCCGAGAGGCCGTTCAATGTCAGCCGGGTCAAAATAAATTACGTCACCGGCGCGCGCCGGAGGCACGATGGAAAGAGTGTATTCGGCAAACTCTCCGTGAGGGTCAATTACGCAAACTCCCCGCCCATTTTCTATATCCTGGCGAATCATCTCTTTCATAAAGGAAGTCTTGCCGGTACCCGTCTGACCGATCACGTAGAGATGGCGGCGTCTATCGTTATCCGCCATACGGACAAAAGTTTCCTGGCCGCGGAATATGTTTTTGCCGATGATAATCCCTTCGGGTGGCAAATTTGGCGGAGGCTCGGATGATTTCGCTTTGAGAAACTCAACTCTGGGCGCGGCCGTTGTCGCTATCGGGAAGTGGTATAAACTGGTAATTTCTTCCGTGGACATTGTCATCGCCTGACGGTCATCAAACAGCCTGAATGAAAAGTTGTAAATCAACTTGTCTAATGCCCTACCTGTAACCTTGGCAGTGTTCAAGCTGTTCATGTCGGGAGATGAAAACTGAACAAAAGAACCCTGAAAATCGCCAAGTATCTGCTCCGCGCGAGCGGGAGATGGCGCCGAAGCAATAAGCCGGACATTAACGTCAAAATTCTGCTTGCCGGCTTTAGTGGTAACGGCTTTTATGACCTCCTCGTCGGCAGGCGTGATTACTTTCGGCTTTTCCGGTTCAGGCGCTTGTCCCGGCGCCGGAGGGGGCTTAGGTTTGGGCGGATGCTGAGCACGGCTTAATGCTTCTTTGAACTGATAGCCGGATTGCATCTCACGAGCTACTTTTGTGGCAAGGGATTTTTGCCCTTCCGCATGGCTTGGCCGGATCAACAGTTGCAGGACAGCCCCTTCGCCCTCGCCCTGAAGTCTTGACATTGAGGTCAAAATTCCGCCCAAGGGATCGGACTCCAATTTCTGATATGTCTTAAGCGGTAGAATCGGGTTGGTGGCATAACTCAAATAGGTGCCGGCGCTTGCTCCTTGCGGGTTGAAAATATTGTAATCCTTCGTCCGAGAAACATCGGCCGTGGGATAATAGCCAAAAATTTGCTTTTCTATTATATCTTCACTGCTTTTAGGAACGGCGACATAAAAATGAGTTTCTTCGCCAATGTGATGAACGGCGATTTCAAGCGCGAGATACGGCTCGCCGTACAAAAACCTGTTCCAACCCTTGGAATGCAGATTGGAAAAACCGGAAAACATCTGTTCGCAAACGCTTATCAGTTCTTTCTCGGACTTTTGCGCGCCTCCGCCGGCTGACTGACCGCTCTCGCGCGGTACGCGAATTAAAAAGAGCGTCATATTCAACGCTCTCTGCATCTGCCCTTTTGTCCTCAACCCGCCGACCAAAACCAAAGCGGCAATAAAAATTATTACCAGGACTGCGAATGAAACCAAGAGCAGAATTAAATTCATTTAACGAGTGGCTAGAGTTTTTTCAATTTCCCGCGCTCAACCAGATAATTATAAAGCTCGTCAACCAGCGCGTCATGAAAGGCATCAATTAAAGCGGCGTTATTGGTTGCCCGAGCTTGTTTGATGGCATCATCAATCGTTTTAGAGAAAGCGGTATTAACCAGCTCCTGAACTTTTGCTTTCAATTCTTCAGACATATAAGAAGGCGGTTCAACCCCGATGCTTCCGGTCGGGACTCCGACGCCCGGGGTCGTCGGAGCCGATGGCGCCGGTAGGGGCGCGATTTTCTCGCCGACGATCTCGCGCAGTGTTTCTTTCTCGTGGGGCACTTCCGGTATTGCGCCCGTTTGTTTTTGGCGTTCAAGCGCCTCGCGTTTGGACGTTAAATCTTGCTCAATCTTGGCAATTTCCTGTTCCAATGAATTTGGTATTTCGCCTTCCGGCATATACCAATATTATACAACGAGCGGCCAACAAATAAAACCTCTTATGGTCAACCTCGCTGTGGAGAAATCCTATTTCTGCAATTCCGCTTAACTGTTATAATCTATATGATGAAGCACTGGATTATTATCCTCCTCATATTGGCCGTTGCCGTCTTTTTCCGTTTGTATAAAATAGGTTCCGTCCCGCCGGGACTTTATCCTGACGAGGCGATGAACGGTAACAATGCCGTTCAAACTATTGAGACCGGACAGTACAAGGTATTCTATCCTGAAAATAATGGTCGGGAAGGTATGTTCATAGATCTACAAGCAATATCACTGAAGGTTTTCGGTTATCACATCTGGTCATTAAGAGTTGTCTCTGCGGTAGCTGGAATACTGACCGTGCTCGGTTTATTTCTCTTAGTCAATCGCCTTTTTAACTGGCAGATAGCGGCGTTATCAAGTTATCTGCTGGCAATCGGTTTTTGGCACGTTAATTTTTCGCGTATGGGCTTCCGGGCGGTTATGGCGCCCCTGCTATTGGTCTGGGGTATGTATTTTTTGTGGCGGGGGCTTTCATCCGGACGACTGTGGAATTTTGGACTTAGCGCAATTCTTTGGGGGCTTGGGTTTTATACTTATATCGCCTTTCGGGTAATGCCACTAATACTGACACTGACACTCTTGGCCTACTGGTATGCCGCAAAGAAGGATTTTGGCCACGAGAAATACGAATCTATAAGAAATCAACTGACAAAAGGGTTGGCTCTTTTTCTTGTGATTATTATACTGGTCGGCCTTCCTATTGGTTACTATTTTTGGGCACATCCGGCCGATTTTTTCGGACGCGTCGGGCAATTGTCTATCTTCGCTTCCGATAACCCATTGAAACAGCTCGCTCAAAATACCGTTCAAACGCTAGGCATGTTCAATTTCACCGGCGATTATAATTGGCGGCATAATCTGTCCGGCCAGCCGATATTGCTTTGGCCGGTCGGGGCATTGTTCGTACTTGGCTTCATAAGAAGCTGGATAAAATTATTCAAAACCAAAAAGACCCACGGTCATTTTTCTACCGTTCACGTTTTGCTTTTGTCCTGGTTCTTTACGGGCCTTTTGCCGATTATTTTTTCCAATGAAGGCATGCCGCACGCCCTAAGAGCGGTCATCTTGATACCGGTAGTTTTCATATGGGCCGGAGAGGGATTGTGGTGGATAATTGACAAGATCGGCGACTGGTACCGCGCGCGGGACGTCCACGAATTTTCTTTCCGCCGTCGCTGGATGAAAGAGAGTTCTTTTGCGGCGGTATTCGCGTTGTCTTTTCTGCTCGCCTCATTCACTGTGGCCGAGTACGACAAGTATTTCAACAAATGGGCGAAAAATCCGAATGTAGCAACGGCTTTCAACCAAAACTATGTTGATATCGGCAA
>ERZ1292629.1482-Hain-H43-01um-R1-1482-length-22534-cov-11_pt1 | contig 22534 bp, 32 predicted proteins | sample MGYA00564399_ERZ1292629 | MGnify/ENA primary metagenome ERZ1292629 (study PRJEB36523, sample SAMEA6512636) | groundwater metagenome | collected 2019-01-08 | study: AquaDiva: Metagenomics assemblies of 32 groundwater samples | reverse complement strand
TTAAAACCGCAAGTTTTAAAAAGGCTGAATTTTATAAAAGATTGAAATTACAAAGATTCAAGGGAGTTATTACGATTATCCTTTGTCTTGGTTATATTACATGAAAGAATTTAACAATAAAAGTCAGGAGGGATATGAGGATTTTGGTTCTGAACCTCAGAGTCGTACTATTGTTGTTCCAGGAGAAGTTGTTTCTTCTGGAGAAGATTTCTTATCTGGTGAAGGGGCTAGACGCGAGGGAAATGATATTATTGCTTCACGTTACGGACTTGCTGAAAAAATAGGTCGTGTTGTTAAGATAATTCCTTTCTCTGGAGCATTTATACCTCGCAGAAATAATGTAGTTATTGGTCTTGTTTCAGATATAGTTCATAGTGGTTGGATTATTAATATTGATTATGCTTCCAACGGTTTCTTGCCTTTGATGGAAAGCCCTAGATTCATAAGCAAAGATGAAATGGATCAGTTTTTAGCTATAGGGGATGTAGTTGCTGCAAAAGTATGGAGTGTAAGTTCTAAAGGCGTTGACCTTGCGATGAAAGGAAAGGGCTTAGGAAAACTTGAGGGTGGATTTATATTTAGAGTTAATCCTAGCCGAGTTCCAAGGATTATTGGTCGTGAGGGAAGCATGATTAACTTGATAAAAGTAAATACTGGATGCAATATTACTATAGGTCAAAATGGATGGATTTGGATTAAGGGAAATGATTTAGACTCTGAACTTAAAGCTAGGAAAGCTATTGAATTTATTGCAGAGAAAGTTTTAGTAACTGGATTAACCGAAAAAACCGAAAAATGGTTTGGAGAGAATAAATAATGGCTTTCAAAAGATTAGATGGAAGAAAATCAGATGAAATGCGACCAATTACTGCTAAGGTTGGTATTATTCCTAATGCTGATGGAAGTGCTATGTTTACATTTGGAAACACTGTTGCTATTGCTGCCGTTTACGGACCTAGAATGTTACACCCACAGCACATGCAAGACCCTAAAGGTGCTATTTTAAGAGTTAATTATGATCTTTTGAGCTTCTCTGTTTCTGATAGAAAGAAACCTGGACCTTCAAGAAGAAGTCAAGAAATATCTAAAGTTACTGAATGGGCTTTGTCTCCAGCTTTAGATTTGAAGGATTTTCCAAACACTGTTGTTGATGTTCAAGTCTATATTTTACAAGCTAATGCAAGCACACGTGTTGCTGGAATCAATGCAGCTTCTATGGCTTTGGCACAAGCTGGTATCCCTATGAGGAATTTAGTGTGTGGCGTTAGTGTTGGAAAGCTTGACAAAGAGATGGTTATTGATGTGAATGATGTTGAGGAGCATTTTGAAGAAGGAGAAGGAGCAACTGACTTTGCAACTGCAAAACTTGCAAATACTAACGAATATACATTATTACAACTTGATGGAAAGATTCAACCATCTTTAATTCCTCAAGCTCTTTTACTTGCTGATAAAGCATGTGCTAAAATTTATGAAGTTCAGAAGAACGCTTTGAAAGAGGTGCATTCAGAATGAGCTCAATGGGTCTTTCTAGTTTAACTTATAACACTCTGTCTAAAATGTTTATTGAAGGTAAGAGATTTGATGGTCGAAAGTTGATTGAGCAAAGAGATTTTACTGTCGAGTATAATGTTTCTAACAAAGCTGAAGGAAGCGCTCGCGTTCGAATGGGAAAGACAGATGTTGTTGTAGGTGTTAAGTTAGAAGTAGCCGCCCCATATCCAGATTCTATGGATAAAGGAAACTTGATGGTTTCAGGAGACTTATTGCCTTTGGCTTCTCCTCGTTTTGAATCAGGACCGCCTAAATTTGCCGCTATTGAATTACCTAGATTAATTGATAGAATGGTTAGAGAGTCTCATGTTATTGATTTGAAGAAGCTTGTTATAACTGAGGGTGAGAAAGTATGGACTGTAATAATTGATATTTATCCTATTAATGATGATGGAGCTTTAATTGATGCTGCAAGTATAGCAACAATTGCTGCACTTTTGCAAACGCATATACCTGCACTAGATAAAGATGGCAAAATAGACCATGATTCTAAAGCTACTAAAAAATTGCCCCTCATGGAAGATACTATACCTCTCTCATTTACATTCTATAAATTAGGAGATTCTTTGCTTATTGACCCTACACGTGAAGAAGAAGAAGCTTGTGATGGAAAAGTTGTTTGGGGATTGTCTAATTGGAAAGGGAAAGAACATATGATTCATTCTTGTCAAAAAGGAATGGAATCACCTATGAATCGTGCTGATTTAGAAGAAATGATGAAACACTTGCCTAAAGTGTATGACGATACACTTAAAAAGCTTAAAAAGTTTCTAAAATAATCATGGCTGAATTACAAGAGTTCACACGTTTTGAAACTGCGAGAATTATAGGAGCTCGTGCTTTGCAAATTTCTATGGATGCACCTCTTTTGATTAAATTAACTGAAGCTGAATTAGAAGTTATGCATTATGATGCTTTGAAGATTGCTGAAAAAGAATTCCATTCTGGTGTTTTACCAATCTCTGTAAGAAGACCTATGCCCACTAAAACAGGAGCTAAGTTACAGCCTATTCGTGACGAGTCTATGGATGATGAAAAGATAATTGAAAAAGAAAAAGAAGTTGAGAAAGAGATAGCTGAGAAAGCTGAAGAGATGGGTCTTGTTAACGAGAATGATGGTGAGGAAACTATTATTGAAGATAATGTTGCGGGTGCGGAAGAATAATTAGTTATTCACTTTTTCCGAAGAACCATTCATATTGGTTCATTAATTCTCTTTGTCTGTTTTCCAGATGATATAATTCACTTCTTGACAGACCTGCTTTTATTTTGTCAACACTCTTTAAAAGCCTGCATACTGTGTGGTGAAAATAATCTATTGCTTTGCTGTCTATGAGCATTGGATGTTCTCTTGATTCTCTTAATCCTTGTAAAATTCTTATATATGAGTCTATATCTGAAGAATAGTCTGCTAAAGACATATTTCTGCATTCAATAATTAAGTTATCTATTTCATTTGGTCTATTTAATAATTTTCCAAGTAAACCTTTCAAAAAACCCATACTTAATGCAATTCATTACGTTTTAATACTTTTGTTATTTTGTTTATTTATGTTAATTAAAGAAGTTAAGGCTAAAATTGTTAAAGATTCTCGCGGGCAAAAGACTATTGCCGTTTCCGTGAATGGCTGTGCTGAAGCATCTTCGCCAAATGGAAAGTCTACTGGGAAGTATGAAACGCCTTCTTATTATAAGTCTTTGAAATTTTGTGTTAATTTTTTAAATGATTGGAATGATGAAATTGAAATTGAAAAGTTTGAAGATTTAATTTATGTTGAGAAAGCTATTTGTAAGAAATTAAAATTAAAAAATGCTCGCGATTTTGGAGCTAATTCTCTTTATGCGTTTGAGTCTGCGATATTGAAGGCGCTTGCTAAGGAAAAGAAAAAAGAGTTATTTGAGATTGTTAATTCTGGGAATTATGAGATGCCTTTTCCTGTTGGAAATGTTGTTGGTGGGGGAATGCATAGTTCTGCTATTGATAAACATCCTAATTTTCAAGAATTTTTAGTTATTCCTAAATCCCCTAAGTTTTCTGAAAATTTGAATATTATGAATTATGTTTATTCTCACGTTAAGGATAATTTGAGTTCTCATGGAGTAAATGATGAGGGGGCATGGTTAGTTTCTTCCACAGATAATGAAGTTCTTCACGCATTGAGTAAAATAATTTCTAATACGCGAGATAGATCTCAGTATCCAATCGTCTTGGGAGTTGATGCTGCTTGTTCTACTCTTTTTAATAAAGGAAAATATAATTATACTAATAAGAAACTTAATCAGTTAGAACAAATTGATTTTATTGAAGAAATTACTATTAATTATGGTGTTGGCTATATTGAAGACCCTCTTGAACAACATGACTTTAAGGGATTTGCTAAGTTAAATAAATTCTTTAATAATAAATGCCTCATAGTGGGAGATGATTTGACTGCTACGCAATATGGTCGTGTTGTTGGAGCTATTCGCACTAAATCTATTAACGCAATGATAATAAAACCTAATCAAAATGGTTCACTTCTTGAGTTGAAAAGAATTTTTGATTTGTGTCGCAAGCATGGAATTAAGACTGTTATGTCTCACCGTTCTGGAGAAACTCTTGATTCTGGACTTGCTGATTATGCGGTGGGATTTGGAGCGGATTATATTAAGTGTGGCGTGGCTACGAAGTGGAGAGAAGCTAAGCTTAAGAGACTTTTAGAAATTGAGAGGAAAATATATAGTTTCACTTGAAACTATGGTGTAGTTTCAAGTGAACCATAATATTTATAAAGATTAAAGTTTTAGTTTCATCTGAAACATGAAGATTGAATATCATAAAGATAGGCTGAAAGAGAGTTTGAAAGTAATAGGAGAAAGCATTGAGAAAGGTCTTCTCGAAAGGCAAAGGAATATTGGATTTAATACTTCTGCGGCTTCTGCCGATATGCTTGAGATTTTTTTACACAAGAAATCTCTTATTGACTCTGGATTTATTGTTAAACATGAATGGTTGAAGTCAAAGAATAGTATAAATGAGAAGTTCCCATTTGATTTTACTAAAAAGAATGAAATATTTGAGATAATCTTGAAAATTGAGGAAAAAAGAAATGTGCTCTGTTATGGAACTAATCAAAAAGAAGAATCTATCAGACAAGTAATTGAAAATTTTAATAAATTAAAATCTATTTTTAAGGAGGCTGGATTAGATGAATTTGAATAGCAAAATTATGGCGTATGCAATTGATTTTATTTCTTTTTTTATGCAAAAAACCCAAAATAATGAGATAATAAAGGAGATAATATTATTTGGCTCGGTTGCCAGAGGCGAAGCTAATGAAAGTAGCGATGTGGATATTTTTATTAATGTTACTAAAGAAAATAATAGGTTAAAAAGTGAAATAAAAAAAATAATGAATGATTTTTATGATTCTATTAAATATAAGAATTATTGGCACTATTTGGAAATAAAAAATGAAATAAAACCCATGGTTGGAGAATTAAATAATTGGAAAGAACTAAAACCAAGTATTCTGGCAAATGGTTTGATATTATATGGGAAATATAAGGCAGATATAAAGGAAGGAATTCATAAGACATTCTTTATATGGGAGAATATAAAACCTAACTCTAAAAGAGTTTTATTTAACAAACAATTACTTGGATATAAACAGAATAATAAATTTTATAATGGAATTTTGCAAAAGTACAATGGAGAGAAACTTGGCAAGGGATGTATTGTTGTTCCAATTGAACATTCTATTCTTTTTCATAATTTGTTTAAGAAATACAGAATTGCGGTTAGAATTAAGAAAGTTCTGGAGTATTGATTTGATATATAGCAGACGCACTAAATAATCGTATGCGTCTGCGTAATAGTAAACGCACAAACCTATACGAAAATTAAATGCGTTTACTATATGGTTAAAAAGAACATTGCCAAGATGATTTTGCTTGCTTTAGTTATTTTGCTAGTTGTTCTTTTTTTGATTAGATTATTTTCTGAAAAACATCTTGATGATGTTAATCCACTTATCCTATGTGATGAAGATTTGCTAAATAAAGCGGACATCTTTTATATAATTCCTAAATTTGAAAATGTAAGTATTTCTGAGAATAAAGAATGGTGTGCTAAGATAATTTCTTACAACAAAACACTAGGACTTCATGGAGTATATCATACTTATGAAGAGTTTGCAATTGATAGAAGCGAAGAATATTTGCAAGAAGGAGCTGAAATCTTTAAGGAATGCTTTGGCTACTATCCTGAGAGGTTTAAAACACCTCAATTAACTATTTCAGAAGATAATAAAAATCTCTTAAAAAATAAATACATTATTGATACATGGTTTACTACTCGTTTCCATAAACAATATCATTGTGGTGACAGTTTATCTGATAATTGGGTTAGTGATTTGATTTGAAGAATAATCTGCAAACATATAAAGATTATTTAATTAAATATTGGATTAACCATACCAATGGTAGTCTAAAAATGCATTGCCTGTAATTCTTCCCCAAATTACTCCGCCTGTCGTTGTACTCCCTTCTCCAGTGGTTCCGCTTGAACTTGAACTGCTACTGCTTTCTCCACTACTTCCTGAACCTGAACTTGGGGGTTCTTGACCTTGTCCTGGTTCTCCTAGCTGAAATCCTGGTGAGCCAGGTGGACTAAATCCTTGACCTGGGGCAAAGCCTTGAGGAGGTCCTTGACTTTGACTGAAATCTTGTGGATTTTGCTGTCCGAATTCCTCAAAACGCTCCCTACAAGACTCAGGATTATCTATACATTCTTGAGGAACATCTCTATTATTGTTAAAATCTGTCCTAAACTCTCCACGACTTTCATGGAATTCTCGTATGTCATCAAACTCTTCTTCTTGATAACATCTACAAGGCTTTTCAGGAGTAATATCTCCATAACTGCAGTCCCATGCTCCCTCACAACTAGAAACAAATTCTCTTATTTTGGACTCGTGTTCTCCTTTTCTTCTTTCAAAATCTGCTTTTGCCTCTCCTTCTGTTCTAAATTTTCCCTTACGCTCATAATCTCTACCATAAAACTCAACATATTCCCCTTGGTGTTGTTGTCTAAATTCTTTCTCAAAATCAAATTCTTCTCCTTGATGATTTCTTTTTTCGCTATAATAATCTCCTGCAAGGTTAGCCTTTTCAACATTATCTCTGTAACAATTAGCTCTTTGCTGGTGATCTTCTATATCTTCGCAAACACTAAAATCGACTCCTGGACCTCTTCCTCCACCCCCATACTCTTTACCAGACATAAAATCTGCACACTCGCTAGGACTAAAACCTTCTTCATTACATTCAGGAGACCCAAATCCTTCCATCATAATTTCTTGACAAATCCTTTGACCATCTTTTGGTCCTTTTACATTTCCATTTCTTATTCCTTCTCTAAGAGCATCTCTGCATTCAGAAGGAGCCTTTCCAATGTGCTTCTCTGCTTCTTGTAACATACATTCTTTAAAATCAAGCTCTTCACATCCTAGAGGAGGTCCGCTACGGTCAAACTCTTCTTCACCCATTTGTTCCTCCATGACTCTTCTCAAATCTTCAGGCAACGCTTCCATAAAATCATTAATATATGTGTCTGCCTTTCCGCAAGAATTTTTCTCTCCCGCCCCACAAGCATCCTCTAATTTAACTATTGTTGAACATAAATCGGCATTTTTTCCAGGCATTTTGTCGCATTCGCAACTTTCAGTGTTACCTAAAATCTCATCATCGCTCACATCCATGCAAACTTGCAGAACATCCAAAAACTCTTGTGCTTCGGAAGTAATTTCATTCTTCCAACCTTCCCTTTTGTCTCTTAACCATTTTGGAGACTCTTCACTGTCTTCCTCTAAATTGCACACCTTATCTGCTTTTTTAAATTCGCCTAAACCAACTAATTTATTACATAACTCGTTAATTTGTGTTGCAATTTCTGCAGCTAAGCCAATATCTTCCTCTTGCTCTAAAATCTCCAGGACAAATTCGTCTTTCTTTGTTAGATCAATATTCTTCGCTATATCTCTTATCAAAACCCCTCTTATTTGTTCGGACTCCTTTATAGCTTGTTCGCTTTGCTCTGGAGAAACTTCTCTTTCAAATTTTCCTGCATATTCTTTATATTTTTCAAAGGCAATATCTAGAGCAGTGCAAGCTTCTGTGTCTCCTGCATTACATTTCTCAGCAGTTTCTTTTATTTCTGCAATCTTTTCCTCTCTTGATTCGCTAAAACCATCAAAAAGAGTGTATAAAAACCCATCATCAGCAGTAAAACCAGCAGTGCCTTCAAAATCATCTGCATCTTTAATAAATTCTTCGGCTTGGGTTATCAAATCTTCTGTTGCTGTTTCTTCATCGGCCTCAATTGTTGAATCGGTTGAGGATGCTGTTTTAGCAGTTGTGTCTGTTGGAGTTTCCTGCGCGTAAATTGAGAGAGAAAAAATAGATACTAAGAAGACCAGAGAAAATAGGATTAACGTGCTCTTTTTCATTTTATTTTAAAGTTAATGAGGTTAATAAATATTTCTAAAATCAAATTTAGATTATTTTAATTATCTTTTTTGTTAATAGAGTCTCAAAAATCTCAAATAATCATATTTAAAAACCCTAAAACTTGTTGATACTTAAGAACTTAGCAGGTATCGCCAACTGAGGTTTGCGAATACCATGCAAAACTGGTAAATTTTGCAGGTACGGACTGAAACAAATTCCGAAAAACCCCTGCGCTGTTTATATAATATTATGGCAAAAACCACAAAGAATAAAGACGAATCTATTGTTGAGAAAGTAGCTCATGTTGCCGAGCACGTCGTCGAAGAAATAGGCGAGGCTGTTGAACACGTTGTTGAGACTGCTGTTGAAGGTGTTGAGAAAGCTGTTGAAGATATCGCAGGTGATGATGAGGCAGAAAAAAAGGCTAAGAAAAAAACTGCCAAAAAGAAGGAAAATTCTGAAGAGGCTGTTGCTGATGAAGAAGTAAAACCTAAAAAGAAAGAAATGTCTGAAGCAATGAAAGCAAGACTGAAGGCTATTGAAGGAAAGTTCAAAGAAATTGAGAAGATTGATATTAAGGAGAAAGTTACTGGAGAGAAGTCTGAGCCGACAAATACACTTGTTCCAATTGAAGATTATCTTAAGGCATCTATGCATCTAGGTCCTAGAGTTATTACTCCAAATATGCGTAAGTATATTTACAAAAGAAGAGCTGATGGGCTTGCAGTGTTCAACACGGCAATGCTTGATACTAAAATGCGCGAGGCTGGAGCATTTCTTTCTAAGTTTGCGCCTGAAGATATAATTATTGTCTGTAAAAGAGAAGCTGGATGGAGAGCAGTAAAATTATTTTCTGAGACCTTAGGGATTCGTTCATTTATGAAGAAGTATCCTGCTGGAATTTTGACAAATACTAATTTGAGTGATTTCTTTGAATGTAAGCTTGTGTTTATTTGTGACCCTTGGCTTGACAAGAACGCATTGACAGATGCAAACCGTGTTGGTACTCCTGTGATGAGTATTTGTGATAGCAATAATTATGCATTTGGTATTGACCAGATTGTAGCTGGGAATAATAAGAGTGCGAAGAGTTTGGGGATGATAATGTATTTGCTTGCTAAACTTTATATTGAACATAGGAAATTAGATGTTGCTCTTCCAACAATTGATAAATTTATAGATGATTGGGAAAATCTGGTTCCTCCGAAGTAAATTTATTTCTTTTTAAAATTCGGAGCAGAGATTATTCTTTCTTGCTGTTCAACTCGCGATATTGTTTTATCAAGATTATTCTTAAGATACGAAGTTCTTTGGTACATGATTTCCATCAAAAAATTTTTTAAGTTTAAAATTTTTGGATGATCAAAGTTTTCATTAGACAAACTTTGACATAAAATTAATTACTCTTTGATAAAATGCCCCTATTATAAATACCAAACTTATAGAGGTTTAGAATAATTGAGTTACATTTTGTTTCTAAACCTCTAATAGACAATTTGGAAAACAGGTAACCTAATCAACCAAATTGCCTATATTAATGGAATTAGATTAACCCATTCAGGTGTATTGATTAGTCCTGTTAGTTTTGCTAAGATGTAAATAATTAGAACAGCCATGGCTAACCAGAAAATAATGTCTGAAACAGTCACTTTTCTCATTGAGGTGATAAGATAAAGGATTATTAATATGTTTCTATCTATTAATTTACATTATATCCTGAAATCACAATCATCCTTTTATACTCTCAAATATATTCTTTATTTTGATGGTGCTTAAACATTTTATTGAATCACAACAACTTGATAAAGAGATTATTTTTGAGATTTTTAACAAGGCCGATGAACTTCGAGAGAAGAAATTTATCGAACCTGTATTGCGAGGGAAATTACTTGCTACTCTTTTTTATGAACCAAGCACTAGGACTAGATTGAGTTTTGAAGCGGCTATGTTGAAATTAGGGGGAAGCGTAATATCTACTGAAAATGCTAAGGAATTTTCTTCTGCCGTAAAGGGGGAAACGCTTGAGGATTCAATACGCATTGTTTCTTCTTATGCTGACGCAATAGTCATTAGACATTATGATGAAGGTACTGCGAGTATTGCAGCTTCAATAAGCAAAGTTCCAGTGATAAATGCTGGTGATGGAAAGGGACAGCATCCTACACAAGCTTTACTTGATTTGTATACAATTTATAAGGAAATTGAAAAACTTGATGGGTTGAAAATTGCAATTGTTGGAGATCTTGCTTCTGGAAGGACTGCTCGTTCATTGTGTTATCTTTTGGGAAAATTTCCCGCGAATGAGATAATTTTTATTTCTCCGGAGCACTTGAAAATGAAAGATGATATTAAAGAATATCTTACCAGGCACGGCGTTAAATTTATCGAAGAGAATAATCTTGATAAAGTTTTGCCTTTAGTTGATGTAGTTTATATGACTCGTATTCAAAAAGAAAGAATTACTTTAGATGAATATAATAATGCACGTGGAAGGTATGTAATTAATCAAAATAATATTGGATTGTTAAAGGAGAGTGCTAGAATTTTACATCCGTTGCCTAAGATTGATGAAATAAAATTATCTGTTGAAATTGAAAATACTGATCCTCGAGTGGCTTATTTTAGGCAGGCACAAAACGGGCTTTATATTAGGATGGCTTTGCTTGTGCATATGTTGGGTTGATTTCATTGGATCTTTAAATTAAAGACTGGTAAAATTTTAATAAAGTATAAGTATGAGTTGCTTCTAAATGATTTATGCAAGATGAGGTTATTGCTGTTTATGAAAAAAAGGAGGAGATATTGCCTTTAAAGGAAAAGTTGAGCAGATTTTCTTTTGATGATTTGGCTAAACACCCTCATTTTTACTATGTCAAAGTGTGTCTTGATAGAACACTTTGAGCATCCAAAAAACTTAACTGTCAAAGTTTTTTTGATTCATTAGATGAGAAGGGAACTGATTTGAATTTTATTAAAGATAAATTTAGAGACTTTGATAAAATAGAACTTATTGCAAGAAGAAAACATGGGAAAAGTGGAAAAATAAATTACGATTTTTATTATCATCTTGAAAATAATTATTATATTATTTATTCAATTGATTTGTACGGAGAAAGACCAATTTTAATAAATGCTTATTATGTTGAAAGAAACTTCAAAAGATATAAAGATTGGTTGATTAGGGATTACAAGAATAAACTTATCAATGGATAGCTAAGGGATTAACTAACGAGTCAGATAGAGGTAAAATTAAAGGGATACTTTTTGACATTTTATGCTCTCCTTTAACTGATTCTATTTTAAGAACTAAATAAATAGCTCCAAGTTTAGGAATTACTGTAAATTCAATGTTTGTTGCATCTTTAAGCATCTCTGCGGTAATTCCACAGATTTGGAGGAAATTTGATGCGCTCCTTATATCAATAGAAACTATCTTTCTATTTCCTGTCAAGCTAAACACAATATCTCCCATTTCAAAGTTCTCTCTAACTTTTTCGTTTTCCTGTCTCATTGATACAATTAGGTTATCATAATCATAATCGTATGAAAAGGTCTTTCTTGTCATGTTATTAGGTCATTTCGAAAGTTTATAAGTTTTATGAGGTTCCAAGACAAGCCGAAAACGGGCTGTATATCAGGATGGCTTTGCTTGCTTATATGTTGGGTTGAGAATTAATTCTAAAGGTAACCTTTTTTCTTTAAGTGATTTAGAATCGTATCTTTTGATTTATTTCCAAAACCCCTTGGAAGTCGTTTAAAACCTTGACTTGCTACTAACTGCAATAGACTTCTGTAAGATGCAATTTCACTACCAAAACTTTCTGGTGGGTGGTGCCCGGTAAATGAGCCCTAATTCTCCCAATAGTTTTATTACTTGCTCCTTCTTCAACCATTGAGATATAATCTATGGGGTCGTCAATTCTTAAATTCTTAAATCTAACTTCTTTTTCTCGTAGCAACTTTTCAAGCCCTTCTATTAATCTTTCAGATAATTCTCCTTCTCCGATTATGGGCTTTAAAAAAGAGGCGTATTCTCTAACAATTTGAGTTGCATCTTTATGACTAATTTCTTCCATGAAAAATCCTCATAAAATAGGTTTTTAAAGTTATCTTCATGTCGTTTTTGTCTATTTACTATTTCATGAAATTTTCTGGTTTAAATTCTTCGGAACAATAATCTACTGAAAATCCTTGACCTTTTTCTCCTAAAATGACTGATAAATTTCCTTTTTTTAAAAAATTGTATAATTTATAATATATCCCCTTGCCATTATAGAATAAAAGCTGGGTTTTTGATATAATTTTTGGAAATCTATGGTCTCTTGTTATAATGGAAACATGTTTATTATTTACAAATGCTCTATATATACAAGCTGCAACTATTCTTTCATCATTTAAATTATTAGGGTCATAATCTGCGCTCCAAGTAGCTGTCCGCATTACAAGATTCTCTATATACTTTAAATCTTTATCTGGTTCTTCTACCCTAGATTTTAGTAATTCTATTATCTCTGTTTCTTTTTCTATTATTTTTCTTAACCAACTAATCTCTTTTTCAACTGGTGAAGTAGATTGAAAACCATTTCCAGACCTATAAACTCTTTTTGCTCTTGCATATATTTTGGTAAAACCTTCAATATTTCTTTTTTTTGTTTCCATTTCTTTCAGAACTATGTGCGTTGCACCTACGTTATCGTAATTTCTTAAGAAATCAAGAAATGTTTCTGCACTTTTAAGAGAGTCTTTTATCCTTGAAGAATTTACATTGTTGTGTTTAGCTTGATTGAAATTCAAATCTAACTCCCTTCCATCTGTTAAAAAATAAATTCCTGATGCTGATGTGTCTACTACAAAAAAGTCTGCTATCTTTAAATCACCCACCAGTTCTTTCAAAGGTTTTAATTTTTCTTCTAAATTCATAGTAACTGTCAAAAACACCTTCTTTTAAATTTATCTTTTTGATTAAGATTCAGGCATTATTTCTATATGCAATCTTAACATATTGAGGTCTCTATAAATTACTGGATGTAATTCTTCTGGTATCTGGCTTCTCCAAACTTTTAATCTGGAAGAATAATTACTTAGTATTTTTTCTCTATCTTCATCTAGAGATGTGTGAAAATGATCGCTATCTAAATGATCTATAGCTACTTTAATTTCTCTGTATGCTTTTAGTGCGTCTCGATACTTTCCTCGTGTTTCAAAATTCATGGGTTACTGATAAAATTCTAGGATTTTTAAGACTTTGGACAAATGAAGATTTTGAATAATTTTATATACTTCTTTAATTTGATATTAATATGGCTGAACAAAACAGTTCATTGAAATGGTTGTGGGTAGCGCTTTCAATTATAGGTTTGTTGATATTTGGACCAATTTCATTTTTTTCATTATTTTATATGTTTAGTGGCTATGGTGGGGGAATGTGGAGATTATTGGGATTTATGCCTATTGCAGTTGTTGTAATGATTATTTTAGGGCTTGTGAGGATTTTCTCTAAAAAGAAAGAACGGTCTGATAAAAAGAATTATAAAGCACAAGATGCTCCAAGAGTTATGAAAATACAGTATTTGTTTTATATTGTAGGAGTTATTTTTGTGTTTGCTTCAGTTTGGTATTTTGCAAAAGAGTATATTGCACAATTCCCTAATAGCGTAAAACTTATTTTATTAGTTGTTTCTGTTGTTGTTTCATATGTCATTGCAGAATTCATGAGGGGGTCTGACGTATAATGGTTTGGTATCCGTTTTTGGGTTGGAGTGTTTTCATAGTTTCGCTTATTATAGGGATAGTAATGTTTGCTACGCATAGAAAGATGTACTCTATATTTTACTTGGTTTCGATTGCTCTTTATGTGTTTACAGCTGGATTTTTCATAGATGTGTATGATTTGAGCAAGGGTGGTATTTTGATTGTTCTAGTTATTTCGGCAGTGTTGTTTATGTTGCTCGGATGGTATTTCTCTAAGATATTTGGCACTGACTCGAGGAAGTAGTTATGAGAAATATAGTTCTTATTAGCGTTTTAATTATTGTTTTGCTTGTTGGGATAGGCACAGTGATTTTTTATAACATTCAAGATTATGATTATAATTTAGAGTTGAAGGATAATATTCCTACTTCAGAGGTTTATGTAACCCTCACACCCGAATATCAATTAAGAAATGCTTTCGGGAATGTTTTGAATAATTCTCCTGAGATACAACCAACAATTCAATCTGTCTCTATGATCTTAGGTAAAATGAATTTTGAAAACAAAGGATCTATTTCAAGAGTAATTGAAGTTCCTCGATTAGTCGCTTGTGTAGATTTATCATTAACTCCGTCTTATTCGTCTCCAAATAGAATATCTACTTGGGCTCCTACTACTTTTGCTATTTGGTCAATTTATTCTGCCAACGAGCCTACTTTTAATAGTAATGCAAATATCCCTCAAGTTTATTCTGACCCTACCATAAATGAGATTTATCCACAATATAACTATGCTCAGAATAGCAATCAACCAAGTATTGAAGTTAAGAAAGGAGACAAAGCTACCTACTATATCTATCTTAAAAATACATACTTAAATATCGAAGGTAAAGATTCTATGGCTTTGAAAAATACAAAAATTGAAGTTTATGAAGTTCCTCTAAAGAATAACAATCCATTATCAGAAATAGAGAATTATGATTCTTTGATTTATAATCCGACTTGCGAGATGCTTGCGAGAGAATTTGACCCTGTGAAAACGATTGAGATTGTTTAATTTTTAATTTCGCGAAACTTTTATACATTGAAATGTCTTCAGACATTTCAAAAATAAACATTACGATTAGGGCGTAATGTTTATATACTATCTTTAAGCAGATTAAATATTACGATGGAACACGTTGTGAGTGTCTTACTATTTAACGTCGGGAGTCATCGTCCGGCAATGCTTTGTAAGATATGAGGTATGCAATCGGTTAATTAGTACTACAACTTTCTTTTAAAAGAAAGTTCTAGGAGTCAAAGAAAATATAATAGTTCTTTGATATTCAACAAATATAACTTTATTTTTTGGAGCGAGTGCGAATTAACTTTCTTAAGTAAGAAAGACAAATAATCAAAAAATCATTTCATGATTTTTGGATCTAAAAAATCCAAGCTTATGAAGATTTTTTATATAATCATAAATGCAATCTTGCCATACAGAAATTAATAATTTCTGTCTCATTAAATTTCTAACGAAATTTAAGAGATGCATAGGAGATCAATCTGATTTAGTGTAATTTCTAAAAAAATTTACATAAAAAATCCAGTTGATCCCGCTGGCGGTTGCGGCTATCTGGTTTGACTTAGACATGCAAGTCTTCCGAAAGGAGGCGAACTGCTCAGTAACACGTAGATAACCTGCCCTATTGCCCATGATACCCTCGGGAAACTGAGACTAATAATGGATAGGTGCCGACTACTGGAATGTGTTGGCGCTCAAAATTTGCAATAGACTGGGTCTGCGGTGGATTAGGTTGTTGGCGGGGTAAAGGCCCACCAAGCCGATGATCCATACGGGCTTTTAGCGAAGGGGCCCGGAGAGGGAGTCTGAGACACTACTCCCAGCCCTACGGGGTGCAGCAGTCGAGTATTTTCTGCAATGTACGAAAGTATGACAGAGCGAGCCAGAGTGATTTTCTATAATTGAAAATCTTTTGTGACATGTAGATAGTGTTACGAATAAGGACCGGGCAAGACTGGTGCCAGTCGCCGCGGTAATCCCAGCGGTCCAAGTCGCAACCACAATTATTGGGTCTAAAACATCCGTAGCTTGCTTGATAAGTCTCCTGTGAAATCCGGCCTCTTAAGGGTCGAAGAGCATGAGATACTGTCGGGCTTGGGACCGGTAGAGGTAAGAAGTACGGTCGGGGTACCGGTTAAATGGGTTGATCCCGTCTGGACTAACAACAGCGAAGGCATCTTACCAGCACGGATCTGACAGTAAGGGATGAAGGCTAGGGGCGCAAAAGGGATTAGATACCCCTGTAGTCCTAGCAGTAAACACTGCACACTAAACATTGGGGCCTCTTAGAGAGGTTTCAGTGCTGAAGCGAAGGCGTAGAGTGTGCTACCTGGGAAGTATAGTCGCAAGACCGAAACTTAAAGGAATAGGCGGGGGAGTACTACAACGAGTGACGCGTACGGTTAGACATAAAATCCTTAACGGATTTTAAATTAAGCCGTCGTTAAATTGAGCTATATGCTGGAAAATCCGGAGTATCTCATAATACATAGTCTTAAATATAGAAGATTATGTGAAAATTTATGAGTGCGGACAATCAGCAGGAAAGACGAGAATGTTCTGTAGATGAAGAAAGAGTTAGAAGAATAAGTGAAGCTTATGCAAATTTTATTTTTGAGGAATGTTTTGTAAGAGAGGTTTATGATACACCAAAAGGTATAGCAAGACTAAACTTGCTCGAACGTCCTTGATAGAAAGTCTTACTTGAAAAAAGAACAAAATTCTCGAATCCTCAGAGACTACACGCTCAACACAATGCTAAATTGTGATGATATAGTCCGATCCTTATAGCGATATAAGGAATTACACAGAAATGCGTAATCGCTGTTAAATACAAAACTTTATATATTTGAATAGATATTGAATAATAATTAGATGGACCTGCCGGGAATTAAACCCGGATTTTAAACTTCGTAGGTTCGTGTGTTAATCATTACACTACAGGCCCATCTAAGGTTCTTTATTTTGTTTGAGATTATAAGTTTTGATTTAATCTTAACAGTCGTAACAATAATGTCAATTAGATTCTACACCGTGAACCTCACCAGAGCCGACAGCAGAATGAAGGTCAGTCTGAAGGGCTTACCTGACACGCTGAGAGGAGATGCATGGCCGACGTCAGCCTGTGTCGTGAGATGACTTGTTAAATCAAGTAACAGGCGAGACCCATATGTATATTTACATTATATCAATATACAGACTGCCCGGGCAACCGGGAGGAAGGTGTGGGCTACGTTAGGTGAGTACGTCCCAAATGCTCTGGGCTACACGCGCGCGGCAATGCTGCATTCAAAGGGCTGCTACGCCGAAAGGCGACGCTAATCTCATAAACTGCAGCTTAGTTCAGATTGGGGGTTGCAACTCACCCCCATGACGCTGGAATTCGTAGTAATCGGGCGTTAGCAACACCCGGTGAATATGTCAATGCTCCTTGCACTCACCGAAATAAATGTGCTTGGCAGCTTACAAATCTAGTTGGTGAATAAGAAAACTTTAAAAACAACATATTAATAAGAAAAATATGGAATATCCATTAATTACTTATGATAAGTTAGAAAAATTACCTCAAGATCAATTTGAAGCTATTGTTTTAGATCTTTTGAGATATTGTAATCATACAGTATCTGCAACAAGAGAAGACATTCATGCTACTATGGCAAGAATGGATGCAATGGATAAAGTTGGTAGGTTAATAAGATCTACAAATGATTTAGGTAACAAAGTTAGTTCTTAGAAATCCAACAATTATTTCTCAACCATTAGTGCAGAGAAATCTTCAATATGGAAATATTGGAGAGACAGAGAATATCAATTCTCTGTATAATTTAGTCAACATCGCAGGCGTAATTCAGTAATGAATACGCTGGAGGGCGTGAGACAAAATTCAGCCAGTAATCCGCAAGGATTTATCGCGACGACATCTACAACGGGTCGGTGGTAGATGGAAGTCAATAAAAGATATTTAACATGGATGAATGAAACAGAATTGTAAGTGACCCAAGGAGATCCTATTACAAAAGTTTAAATATTACTTAATGTATTGAATATTAATTAGATGGACTGACCGGGATTCAAACCCGGTTTTTAAGGGTATCAAGTTCATGTCTTATCAATAGACGACCAGCCCATCTAAGATTCTTTATTTTAATTAAGATTATAAATTTGAACTACATTTTAGTAGTCGTAACAGGAAGTCAGCTGGTTTCATAGTAGTTTTTCATTAATTTGGAAGATGAAGGAAACCGACCGAAGTACTAATAAAAATTAAAGCTAAAGAATATAAAGGAGAAAAATATGTTCTTGTATGAAAAAGATACATCTGCTAATGCTAATTTTAGGGGTTTTATTGATTCTTGTTTTTATTGGATTTTTTTTCAATAATTCTGAATTAATAGACTCTCAAAATAGCAACTTAGAAAAGTGTATTCAAAATCTAACATCTTATTATGAAAATAATCCTGGAGTCATATCAACAGAGACAGGAAGTATTTTTATCGGGTTTAAACCAGAAAGCAAAGATGAAGTTATATCAATTGTCGAGCAATATGATTTAATTCTATCTATAGATTATGGTTCTATGGGTTATTTTAATGTTACAAGAGGTCAGGAGATACAAAAAACCTGCCTCATTTTAAATGATAACAGAATAAATGATAAAATTAACTTTGTCGAACCTGATATTCTTATAACGGGAACAGGTAATTAGCTTAGTTCTTAAAAACACTTCGGGCTCGCAGTATACGGGAAATCCGTTCGTACTGTGGGGAACCAAGTACTACAAGCTTTTTCTAGAAGAAAAACCTTCTAGGAGTTCAAAAAGACTAATGTAGGAAAAAGGAAATGCCCGTCAAACCAACCGAGTTATGCATTGATGAGGCCCGTTAGGGACGAGTCTTTGTATGTCGAGGTAGGTTAAGTCGTCACAAGGTATCCGTAGGGGAACCTGCGGATGGATCACCTCCTATTATAAAAAATAAATTTTTTATCTGTTAAACTCTAACTGCAAGAGCTAAACTCTTGCAACAGAAGAAAGAGTTTAACAATTTAATAAATTAATAAATTACAAATAAAAATTATATTTTGAAACTAGTTAGCCGATTGCATACTGGCGTGTTATTTATAGCAATTTCTGATAGGATGTTTTATATACTGATTTTTTAACTATTTTTTATGGACGGGCATAAACTAGAAAGAGTAGATGATGAAGGCACATATAGATGTAAATTGGTTTATGGTTCAAATGGTGGTTTGAGCATTAGAGGAATAGAGGGCAGTTATCAAACTTTTTGGGAAAAGCTTCCTCCAATACCTAATAGAAATCTTACGAGTAAAATGGTGGGGGAATGTATTGCTGCTATAAGAGAAGCCCATTCTAAGACTGGCAAACCTCCGTTAACGATTATTTCAACATCTTCTGATTTTTGCGCCAGAAGGTCAGACTCATTGCTCGAACAATTAGATGGAAAGATGTGCCCAGTTTACACGATTGCAGAAACTGGAGAATCTGAAATAGAATATCTTCTTAAAATGACTCCTGCACAAAAACAATCTAATGGCGTTCTAATAAATGGAATTAATTATGGAATGTTATGGGAACAATTGCCGGCGCATCATGATGAAGATAAAAGGTTAGAAATATTGCAAAAGGCTTCAAGAACTGGCGAAATTTTTACAGAAAGGTATAAATTTGCTCCTTCTGTAATTGTTGCTTCATTGAAAAGAGGATCAAGATTAGTTCGTTCTAGAGCTGAATAAGATTTAATAACTCTTATTGTTTGTTTGATTTATGGAAAAGAGGAAGCATGTATTTTGGGAATTGACTTTGCTTATTGGAAGCGTTTTTGTTTTTAGAAGTTTGTGGATTTTGATGGATAATATAGAATTTTTTAATACAAATAATAATTTAATTATTTTCTTGATTATTGGAATTTTTATGACTGCAATTGGATTTTATAGAATTGTTCATGCTGATAGAAGGTTTATGAAGCATTAAGGTTTTACTTTGCTTTTTTAGCGTTTTCTAATGCCTTTTTATTTAATTCTACTAGTATTTTATGTTTATAACCTCGATATTTTGGGGAATGGCCTTTTGCATTTTTTACTGCTTGTTTTTTTATTTTAGCATATTTTTCGATAGCACTTTTGTTTTCCCTTAAATAATTTCTTAATGCGATGAGAGATTTCCAAATAATGCCATTTTTGTAAGTAAGGTGTATGTGGACTCTTCTTTGTTTTTTTCTATAGTTTATTATTTTTTGAAGAAATTTTCTTTTTTCATCTAGCGGCTTTATTTTGTATTCAAAACCATTATTCTCTAAAAGTTTTAGAGAATCTTTAATATTATTTTTTGGAACTGAAATGGCGAGGTCTACTATTCCTTTTCCGCCTAAACCTGGAACTGATGTGCTTCCAACGTGTTCTATTTGAGATTTAGGAAATATTTTCTTTAATTTGTATTTTTCTTTTCTAAATAATATTTTATATGTTGGATTATACTCTACAAATTTGTATTTTTCTTTGTTTATTATAGACATGTAATCATTAGATAAATTCTTGAGTTAATAATATTTGCTTAATGGATCTCGTTGGACATTTATTCAATTTTAATTTAAATTTGGCTTTTTACTTTTATTATTCATTTTTATCACTTAAGAAGATTTTCAAAATCTTCCCTTGATATTTGAATATCTTTTTTTATTATCTTTAGTAATAATCCCCTATCTAACTTCTCTGCTGGATGGTTTGGTACAACTGTTGTCCTACCATCTGAATGTCTTAAAAATACATGACTTCCGCTTTGTCTAACAACTTCAAAACCTATTTTTTTAAAAATCTTAATCAATTCATTTGCGCTTAATTGAGGCATTTTTGCCATTTACACCTCTATTTTCTGAAGTCCTATAAATTTTACTGGAAACTTAATTTCAATGATAGTTTTATCTTCCTCGACTTCTAAACATAATTCTATAGCCTCTTTTGTTCTTTTAAGTAATTCATCCATGGTCTTTGCCTGAGTATGACATCCTGGAATTTCCAATACTTCTGAGATAAGATATCCATCTTCTCCTTTTTCAATGATTATATTGTATTCTGCCATAATTATCTATATTTGGTGTGCTTAAAATCTTTTCTATTGTGTTGTCTTGTAGTCCTTGCATTTTATAAGATTGTCCAGGAGGATAGATTATTTAGAAAGCATTGATTTATCTATCTATAAGGAATTGTTGTTCTACTTTGAATTATGATAAAAATATCTATTATGGCGGAATTCCTTACAACATCTCCTGCACCTTATTTATGAAAATGTAAGCATCTGCCTTAATCTTTTCTGCAATATTTTTAGTAGTCTGTTTAGTTACACTATATTGAGCTATTTCTCTTTTATGTCTTGCTTCTGAGAGTTTATCTATCTCTTCTTTTTGAAATAAAGCGTCTTTTAAAGTCGCTAATGACTCTTTGCCTATCAATTTCTTCTTTACAAAAAATTCACCTAAAACTAAAAGTGTCGCCGTATGATTTTTACTTCTGAATCCAAGAGTAGATATAAGGGACAAAGCGGCAAAATACATTGCATAGTAGCCCGTAATCACAACCCATTCGTTTGAATCATAACCTTTAGGGATTTTCAATATCTCTCTTGCTTTTTTATTTTCTTGAATTTCTGACAATATTTTCATAGTAAACAGGTTATTTTTTGCTTTTGATAAATATTCGGATGAGAGAGGAATAATGTTTTGGTCTCTGACAATTTGTTTTTTCTTGATATAAAACTGTATTTCTCGCATCATGATAAGTACGCCTGTGAGTAAAATAATTCGTATCCTTTGAATATTATCCCAAATTTTACTAAATCATTCCAAAAGACTTCATTTTCTTTTTTTATCTTCCCAAATTCTTTTTTTGGTATTACCACTGGAGCAAAATCCAGATTTGTAGAATATTTTAAGCCGTATATCTCATGTTCTATTTCTTTTTTCCGAGAACTTACGCATATAATATCAATGTCACTTTCTTTTGTGGCGTTACCTTTCGCATAACTTCCAAAAACTGCCAGAAAATCAACATCTTCAATTAATGATAGTGCCTTGGCTATGACTCCATTGTTCTTTGAAAATTGACTTAATCTTTCTTTTGCATAAAAGAAGAAATCTAACTTAACTTCCTCTTTAAGGTAGTTGAGTTCATAAATAGAGGTTTTTCCAAACCTTTTTTCAAACACTAATTTTTTATCGCATAATTCTTTTACTGTTCTGTAAACGGGTTCATAAGATAGTTTGCTTTTTTCCATAATTCTTTTAAGAGTTATTTCTTTCCCTTCGGGAAAAAAACTACTTAATATTTTTAGTTCTGTTTCTTTTAGCATGTTGTTTTATTTATTGCCTAGCCAATATTATTATTGTTTAGCCAATATTTAAGCTTTTCTGTAATAGTAACCTTCATTTCAGGCTGTCTTCAACAATTTTAATTTCTTCTTTTGTCAGCCCATATAATTTATAGACTTCTTGGTCAATTTCATAATCTACATTTTTGATTTGCTGTTCAAGGCGTTCTTTTTCGTTTCCGCTTGGCTTTCCTTCGTGTAATTGTTTTTGAATGGCGAGCATTTGGTCTACTAGAGAGACTAGGGTTTTTTCTTGTTTAGGAATTGGGATTTTGAAGATAAATCTGACGAATCTAAAGAGGATTATTAAACCTCAAATGGACTCGGGGGGAACCAGAAATACAACCTCTTTTA
>ERZ1292629.1481-Hain-H43-01um-R1-1481-length-22555-cov-12_pt1 | contig 22555 bp, 31 predicted proteins | sample MGYA00564399_ERZ1292629 | MGnify/ENA primary metagenome ERZ1292629 (study PRJEB36523, sample SAMEA6512636) | groundwater metagenome | collected 2019-01-08 | study: AquaDiva: Metagenomics assemblies of 32 groundwater samples | reverse complement strand
TTCTGAGCCTGATGTGTATTCAGAAAACTTTTTTGAAGAATTATTTCAAGAGGAATAAAATGGAAATAATAATTAGTATGCCACCAATAGCAAAAGCCAGACCACGATTCTTTGTAAAAGGAAATTATGTCGGAGCTTACAATCCTCAGACAACAGAGGAAGGTAAGTGGTTATTATTGGCTAAAGGTCAGATAACCGAAACTTTCTTTAATAATGAGGCATTATATTTAAGGGTAGAGTTTATAATGCCGGTCCCAAAAAGTAGTCCTAAAAAGTTTAAAAAAAGAGTTGAGACAGGGGAAATAATCTGGCATACTAAAAAGCCTGACTTGGATAATTTAATCAAATTCATAAAAGATAATCTGAGTAAAGTTTTATGGCGAGATGACAGTCAGGTGGTAGAAATTGAGGCGTGTAAGCATTATGGGAATATGCCAGCTACAAAAATTATTGTTGGGAATGTAGAAAAAATGGAGTGTAAGTCAATTAGCAAAATCGAATAAGGGTGATTTCCTAAATTTGATTAACATAGAATTAGACAAAAGGGTGGGGGTAGAATTATGGCCACAACATATAAAAAATTTTTAGAAGGGAAGAAAATGAAAATATTAAATGATGGATTTGAAACAACATATCCAATACATCCAATGTTGTTTGATTTTCAGAAAGATATTGTAATTTGGGCATTAAAAAAAGGAAGAGCCGCAATATTTGCATCGTGCGGGTTAGGGAAAACCATAATGCAATTAACATGGGCTGACCATATATGTAAATATACAAATGCCAATGTATTGATATTGGCTCCTCTGGCTGTTACTACTCAAACAAAAAGGGAAGGTGAAAATATTGGTGTCAATGTTAATATATGTAGGAAACAAGAGGATGTTACAGATGGGATAAATATCACAAACTATGAATTGTTTCATAAGTTTGATATGAGTAAATTCTCAGGGATTGTGTTAGATGAAAGTAGTATCCTGAAAAACTTCGAGGGGAAATACAAAAACCTGATAGTTGAAGTATGTTCAGGAATCCAGTATAAATTGGCGTGCACAGCCACACCTGCTCCAAATGATTATATGGAGTTAGGTAATCATGCTGAATTTTTGAATGTTATGAAAAGGTCAGAAATGTTGGCTATGTTTTTTGTGCATGATGGCAAGGATACAGCAAAATGGAGATTAAAAAGACATGCAGAAAATTTATTTTGGGAATGGTTGTGTTCATGGGCAGTAATGATTGATAAACCATCAGATTTAAATTATTCTGACAATGGTCATATTTTACCAAAATTGAATATTTTTGAAGTTTTTGTATCATCTAATCCAACAGAAGAAGAATTGTTTGTAATTGAAGCAGAGACATTACAAGAGAGACAAAAAGCAAGGCGAGTATCGATTAATGATAGAATATTGGAAACTCAAAAGATTATTGGTAATTCTAATGAATCATGGCTTGTTTGGTGTAACTTGAACGATGAAAGCGGTGGGGTTACGAAAGCAATTAATGGGGTAGAAATTGCCGGAAGACATGATTTGCAATACAAGGTTGACAATATGATAGCCTTTAGCAATAATGAAATCAAACGATTAATTACCAAACCTCATATCGCTGGGTTTGGTTTAAATTGGCAACATTGCCACAATATCATCTTTTTAGGGTTGTCTGATAGTTACGAAAGTTTTTATCAAGCAACAAGAAGATGTTGGAGATTTGGGCAAAAAAATGAAGTAAATGTATATATCATATTATCTGAGCGTGAAGGAAGTATCCTTCAAAACATAAAAAGGAAAGAGGATGATTTTAAGAAAATGATAAAAGGGATGGTGAATCATATGAAGGAATTAAATACAACAGAGATACATTCTCATACAGAAATTAAACAGATTGGGATTAATACGGATATGATTAATGAAGATAACTGGATAATGTATAGGGGAGATTGTGTTAATGTAACAGATGAAATAAATGATAATACTATTGATTTTTCTATATTTTCACCACCATTTTCAAGCCTATATACTTATTCTGATATGACCGAAGATATGGGTAATAATATTAATGATGATGCCTTTTTCCAACATTTTGGATATTTAATCAACAATTTGCATAGGACAATTAAACAAGGCAGACTATGTGCTATTCATTGCATGAATTTACCATTGATGAAGGTTAGAGATGGAGAAATAGGACTAAAAGATTTCAGGGGGGATATTATCAGAGCATTCCAAAAAGTAGGATTCATATACCATACTGAAGTGGTTATATGGAAATCTCCTGTGGTAGAGGTGACAAGGACAAAGGCATTAGGACTACTGCATAAACAAATCCAAAAGGACTCGGCAATGTGTAGAGTAGGAATGCCTGATTATCTGATTGTTATGAGAAAACCAGGAGATAATGCTAATAGAATCGTTCATACAAAGGAGGATTTCCCTGTTAGTCAATGGCAACAATGGGCGTCTCCGATATGGATGGATATTAGGCAGGGCAATACTTTACAAAAAGAATCTGCAAGACAAGAAAAAGATGAGAAGCATATTTGCCCATTACAACTTGATGTGATTGAAAGAGCATTAACTTTATGGTCAAATAAAGGAGATACTGTATTGAGTCCATTTGCAGGGATTGGTTCAGAAGGCTATATGTCTATAAAAATGGGTAGAAAATTTATCGGTATTGAATTGAAACAGTCATATTTTGAGCAAGCAGTGGGGAATTTACGAAATATTAGTAATAAGGTAAATCAACAAGATTTGTTTAGTTTATTTCCAGAGGAAGTCGTGTGATGACAGTATAATTATAGAGTTTGCCGTAAAACTCCCGACTTCAGTCGTGGAGATATAAACGATTCTTTTAGAATCTCCCGATTTTAATCGGGGAGATGTCAACTGGTAGTGATATTATTAAAAATTAAATTTTGGTGGAAAAGGTTTTTGGATGAATAAAATGGATTACGATAAAGATTTAATGGATATAGAAATTATGGCGGATGTATTTAAAGTAAGTTTTAATACAGTTCGGCACATGTGTAATATTGGCGAATTGCCTGCTTTTAAAATCGGGAAAAAATGGTGGATGTTAAAAACAGATTTAGATACCTATATTAAAAAGCAAGCAAAAAATGCCTTAAAAAAACGGAGTGGGAAAAACTGATTATGGGACAGCGTAATACAAAAGATAAGACAATACTTACCAGAGAATTGGCAACTAAACTAAAACAAGCCAGGGTGCTATCCAAAAAAACCGTTGATTCCGTGGCAATGAAAACAGGGTTATCAATCAGGTCAATTTATATACTTGAAGAACGAGAAACAAAATATATAACGATACCAGTCTTACAAAAATTGGCAGATTTTTACGAAATCCCTATAAGTGATTTTTTAAATAGTAGCCCAACTCTATTACCAGAGAAAGTAATTGAATTAGAAGATAAAGAGATAATGCAATCTCCCCCTTTGATTTCGGATATATTAGATTTGGAAGAAATTGTGTCAAATGAATTGTTTGATGAAAGTAAATATAGGGATTATTACCGGAAGGCAATGAGACAATATAAAGAGTTAGGGGAAGATTCAATCATTACTCGTCGGATGTTGCCTCGTTTAGTATATATTGAATCATTAATAGATAATGCTCTTATTAAGTGTATTCAAGTTACAGATGAAAAAATTCGGTTAAAATTATTCAATAATATTGAAATTTTATCAGGAATCCATCAAAAACTTTCGGAAGGAATAAAAATATTGCCTAAACAAAAATCGGCAAAAGAAGAAAGCCCAAAGGGAAAAGAATTGACTGCTTTTGCTATATATCAAAAGGCAAAAGTTGAAAGAGATAAGAATGTAGATAGACAAGATAAAGAAGAAGAGGAATTGTTAAAGGAAAAAGAGATTGATGGAGATTAAGGCATGGTAAAGAAAAATGATTTTTCACCAGAAGATATTCATAGAATGCGGTTAGACCCAATATTGGCGGCAAAAGTAATTTTGGATATGGATTTTCCACCACATGAGCGAATTAGAATTACTGGAAGAAAAATGGCAGATGGGACACGACAAGGTGGATTGTGGAGGACTAAATGGTTTATGGATTATTCTGGTAGAGATACTGCCAAAAGTCATAATAACGCTGTTGTGGCGGTGTTAAAGAGTTGTTTGTTCCCAAATCGGATGACGATTATTCTAAGCCATAAATTTACGGTGGTAGAGGAGGGTTATTTTTTAAGACATTTCCAGAAATGGAATGATGAAAAACCGATATTTGCTGAACAAGTCAAGAAAATCATACGCAGGCCAGACCGGATTAAATGTAAATTTCATAATGGCTCTGAAATATTAGGTATCCCCCCAGGACTTATGCGAGAGTGTGTTTCTATAAGAGGGGATAGATGCAATGATTTATTTTTAGATGAGTGGGTGCATTATCCTAATCAAACATTGATTAGTGATGTTATCTTACCAATAGCCACAAGGGAAAATGAATGGCTTAAATTTTATTCAAAAGATGATGAAATATATCCAGTAGTGCAAAATCATATTATTTTTACAAGCACCCCACAATATACCTATGAAGAAAGTTATACAAGGGTAAAATATTTTTATAACAAGAAAAAAGAAAATCCCATGTCTTATGATGTTCAAACATGGAATTATCTTGATATTCCTGAAAATTGGGATTGGATAGTGGATAGAGAAATATTTGATGATGCTAAAGCAAATTTACCTGAATCAATTTTTAAAATGGAATGGATGGGAGAATGGTGTGAGGCAGGGGCAGAGTTTTATAATCCTCAACATATCAAGGCTATACGAGAATTAGGTAATAATGTTAAAATTAAGTTTAATGGGGATAAAGATAAATATTATGTTTTTGGTATTGATGTGGCGGGTCCAGAGGGTAGAAGTGATTTTACCATTTGTATAATTGAGATAGAACTTAAATCAGATATTGACAAGGTCGTTTGTCTCATCAGAAAAAGTAAGGTTGACATTGATGAGGCATCAGGAATGGTGCATAAGGAGAATGACAGATTTTTCCCTTCGATTATTGTTTGCGACCCTGGTGGTGGTGGTAGATTTTTAGGGAAAAAATTAGGGAAGAAAAAACAAGTTATTAACAATGAAGAAATTGATTGTATGCCAATTTTAGAGGCGAATGTGTGGGGAGAAGGGAAATCAATATTATATTTTTTCTCAGCTCATACGGAAGTAATTAAGAAAAATTTTGGTGAGTTTGATGATGAAATAATTAATAAGGCTCATAATTTATTGCAATCAACTATTGAAAAAAAACAAATTTTTCTCCCAAGTGAATTGCTGGAAACTACATTAGGGATAGAAGATGAAATTCTAAATAATTGTGATTTAGCTTGTAAAGAGTTAATGGGCATACAACTTTTGAAAGATAGGGGGGGTAGCCCTGCAAAAACAGCCAGAGGATATTATACTTTCAAAGGGCATAAAGATAGTGCTTATGCCTTGCTTTATGCAAAAGTAGCGGCTTTCTTGTTTAGAAAATTACACGAAAAACAAGATGAGAATACTAACGAAGATAATTATGTAACTATGTCGGTTATGGAAGAAGAAGAAAGGAGTTAGGAGAGTTTTATTACCGAAAGGAAAATAACACTAAAAATGCTGTGAAGTATATTTATCAAGGAAAACTAATAGCTGAAAAGATTTTTTTTCTCCCTGCTATTGAAAAAGCAGAAAATATACTAAAAGAGATAAGGGCTAAAATTGGAGATGATGAGTTTGAACAAATTATCATTGAATTTGAAAGTGGAAAATTAAACATTGAATGAACTCTAAATAAAAAAGGGAGTAAGTTCACATTATTTACTCCCTTTTAATTAGATGTTTTATCGGCTCTTTTCGTCCGACATTTATATTATAGCATATATAAAGATTTTTGTCAAGTATTGTTTTAAAAAAGGAGGTAGTCAAGATAAAAGCCGAAGGACGGCAGGAAGTCAATTCCTCTCCCGATTTTATTCGGGAGTTTCCTTGACTTATAATTTATGAATGGATTTATAGGGAGTTGTGATGGGGTGGAGAAAAATAATGCTTGACAAAAAGTAAAATTTGTGTTAGGATATTTGCCGTAAAGCTTCCGACTTCAGTCGTGGTGATGAATGGCTTTAATAGGGCTGGGCAATCCCGAATTAACGCTTGGGGAGAGCACCATACAACGGACTCAGTGAACCAAGAATCTCCCGCTTCAGGCGAGGAGAGTGTCAAAAGAGAAGAAGGTGTTATTGAAATGTCTTTAATATGTGGGGCAATAGGTTTATATTTTGTTTTGCTTTTAATCCACAAGTGGAGATGATATGGCAAAAATTAAATCAGTAAAAGATACAATTGCAGATGAAGAAACATACGAAACTATGTCGTATGGCGTAGAGGATATAGTAGGCTTACCCCGAAAAACATTAGCAATAATTCAAAGGGAATATAATCCCAAAGAATTAAAAAACAAGATTTTGAGAGCTCAGAAATTCCGCAAGGAACATCATTTAATCCAACCGTTGGTAAATACTACATTAGAGTTTTGTTCTGCAGGCTTCCATGTTGAATATGGGATTGTGGGGCCGATTAAAAAATTTATCGAACTTTTCAAGAAAAAAGAAAATAGAACATCAGAAATTAAAAAGTATTATGATGATTTTAACCGTAAATGGAATATGGATAAAAAGGTAATTAAGATGTTAGATTCGTTAATTACCACTAATAATTGTGTAATTATTGGGTCAATAGATTTAGAATCAGGCGAATTAAAATCATTAAAGGTGGTTAATCCTGCGACTGTGGAGATAATCAATGCCTTTGATGGCAAGAATATGCTTTTATTAGAGTTAGATGAAGATTTTGTCAAAATGGTTAATGATCCAAATGGATATTTTCAAAATAAGTTGAATGCAAAAGAAATAAAAGATGTTTTAGATAATATACCACAGAAATATATTGATGCTGTAAAAAGTGGTGGGAGGGGCACTAAAAAAGTTTTATTGAAAGAGGAAGATGGGGATTTTTGGTTATTACGAACTAAGAGAGAGCAGGAGGAAGATGGATTGGAAGAACCTGACATGTGTGCTATTTTTGAAACTCTTGCTACTTATGATTTATTGGATGAGGCTGACCAGATAGCAGCCTTTATACAAAAAGCATTAATTGTATTAATTAGTCAGGGAGAAACATTGGTAGGGAAAACTCCGACAGAACAAAAAGCTGGATGGTTAAGTAAGGAGCAAAAGAGAGAGTTAGAATCAATTTTTAAAAAACCGATTAAGGGATTATATGTTTTCGGGGCACATAATACTAAAGTGCAATTTATTTATCCGCCTCCTGAAATATTCAGTGATACTAAATATGAGGCAACTCGAAGGAAAATTATGTTATGGAAAGGTATAAGTTTTGCTTTAATGGAAGGGAGTGGTGGTAGTTATGCCGTAGCATGGATTAACCTCCGTAAGTTTCTTGCAGAGATACAATACTATCGGCGGTTAGTTAGCCGATTATTAGAGGAATTATGGAGTCATCCTGTAATTAAACCTGGTATAATGCAAGAGGAAGATGCCTTACCAAAGGCAAGGTTTGATGAGCAGATTACAGAAGAGCCACGAACATTATTAGCAAAAGTCCAATTTGGACTACAACAAGGGATATTATCAATTAAAACAGCACTTGAAACATTGGGATTTAGACCGAGAAATGAAAGATTAAATAAATTAGATGAGATGCAGGAATCTCCTTTGTGGAGTAGAGTATATGAACCAAATCAAGGTTTAACACCCACATCGGATATTAAACCATATTTGTTTGATGAAGATACCACTGATGAAGTATCTCCTCCAGCAGAAAAGAAAAAGCCTACCAAGAAAGTAAGTGCTGGAGCGGGGAGACCTATTAGTCAATCAGGGGATAAAGAAGTCCAATCACCACGACCTTCAACAACCTAATTCTTTTTCTTTGGCTTTATCTGATAGCCACCTGTCAATTTTCTTCTTTTCAGCTCCACTAACCATTTGACCATTAGCATATTTCCATACAGTATTAAGAGATAAATCTAATTCTTTGGCAATTTCTTGCAGACTACATGGAAAATGTTTTAATGGTCTGCCACTTTTTTTCTTTTTAAAGTTACAAAACCTATCATAACATTTTTGGCAAACAATAACACCATTGCCTTCTGTTGGTGTATTACATTTACTGCAGATTTGTATTTCTTGTTTTTCCATTTCGGCGACATCCCTATTTTTCAATACTAATTATAGCATAAATAGCAAAAAAAGTCAAGGGGTTTTTTTGCCTTTCTTTTGATAAAGGCAAAATAAGTCTTGACAAAGCCTTTAAAATGTGTTAGTTTTAAAGAAAGAGGGTATGACGGATATATGGTATGACGGATATATGGTATGGAGAAATAACTATTAATTTCAAAAGAGAGAGTGCCAATGGAAAAAGAAATTATTACCTTCAGTGTAAGTGAAAATGATATATTTGATATTGCCTCATCTAAAAAGACAAAGGTAAATATCAAATATGTCCTCTTACATACCCTTCCTGATATTAATCTACGAGGAAGGTGTATTACCCTTCCTACTTTAAAAAACAGCATTGACAATATTGATACTTCCGGTGCTGGTGAATTAATCAATTTAGAACATATAATGAGTGATACTGGATTAGGGAATGGAGAAAATGAAATAGTTGGATTTTCTTCTAAAACCTACCTTCCTGATTTAACAGATGAGTATGTTGATACATCTTCTGCTGAGTCCCTTCCATTAATTCCTAAAAAATCTGTTCCTTTATTTGCCGAAGGTAAATTATGGAGTAGAAATTCGATTGTTCAAAAGATAGTAAATCAACAGAAATTAGGTTTGAAAAAATGGCAAGTTTCTGTTGAAATCTCACATAATTTCCAAGATGGTGCATTCTTTTTTCCAGACAAAAAAGAATTCATTCCAGTCAAAGATGCTTCACAAGATTTATTAGATTGTTATTCTACAGAAGGAATTAAATCATATCAAAATAGACAAACAGCCTTTGCATGGGGTGGAGAAAGAGGGGCTATACATATTGTAGGGACTGGGATAACCTCTGACCCCGCAGACACACAAACAAAATTAGAATTATGTGTTGCATCAGCACCAGGAGAACCAATTTATAGTAAAGGAGGAATTGATAGAATGTTTGATTTATCTAAATTGTCAATTGAAGAGATTAATAATATTAAGTTTGATTTAGAGGAATTTGAATTGGGGACGAAATGGACAAGGGCTTATATAAACGATTTGTCTGATTCGGCATTTGCGATAGTTTCTGCTCGTCTCAAAAAAGATACAGATGATAAGAGTAAATATAGAGGGTATTCTTACAAAAACGCAGATGGGGCTATTGATGTTTCTCATTTAAGAAATGCTTTAGCAAGAATTGCTCAGATGATTGAAGGCTCACCAGGTATTGGAAAATCTGATTTTAATGAAGAAGAATTAAAATCAGGGCAGAAAAAGTTAATTGCAGCAGCTAAAAAAGAAGGTATTGGAGATTATGCTTCATTAGTAAAATGGTGTAGTTCTTGGCAGTTAAGTAATACATTTGAAACTGAATTTGGTCAGTTAGATGATGCAGTAAAAGAGACTATTTATCAACAGGTAGTAATAGATGAAAAGAAAATTATACCAACCATGATAAGTGTTTTAGGGACATCATTAAATACGGCATCTACTTCTTCCACAGATAGTATAATGACTAAAGAAAAAGCTGATGCAATGGTTACAAATGCTGTTAAAGAAGCACGCCAAAAATGGGAAGATGAAGTAACCATAGAAAAAGCTACTCAATCTAAACTACAAGAGCGAATAGATAAACTTACTCAAGAAGGTTTTGATGTGGCATCGGAAGAATTACTTGCCAGAATTAAAGCTATTTCTATTGATACAAGTGGTGATGCTCAATTTACAAAGGAATTAGACTTTATGAAGTCATTACGAATTTCTTCTGTAACAAAACCAGATACAAATTCTACACGGTTTTTCTTCCCTGGGGGGAGTTTCAAGGATAAGGAAAAAGTTGAGAAAAAGGAAAGTAGTGTAAGTGAACCTAAAGTTAATCTTATGACTTTAGCACGCTAAATAAAATAATTTTTGGAGGTGAATATAATGTTATTCAGAATATTAAGAAAAAAGACAGAGAAAGCAATGTCAATGAAGGCAGTGGATACAGTTACGCAGAAAGGGATTTTTATGAATGAATCGGCAACAAACGCCACTAAAGCAGTTGTAGCAACAGGACAATATTTAGGAATATTAGATTGTAATGTAACGACAACTGGCCCCACTTTTGCTCAATTATCATTAGGTATTTATACCTCTGATAAAAAGGTAGGGGATGCAGTAGATTTGTGGGATGCAAAACAAATTCTTAGTAATCAGGTAATTGGGTATCCAGTTGAAGCCACTCCTCCAACAGGAGCGATTCTTTCTACTACCCCAAATGATACTCAAGTAGAGATTTTCAGTGGGAAACCACGAATTCTGCAAACAGATGGTATTGCAAAAGGTCGAATAATTAGATATGTTCCAGCCAACGATAATGAGTTTAATAATGATGAGGTTGCCTGGCATATAGAACTATATTAAGGACTAAAACTTTTATTGGAGGTGAAATTGCAATGGAAACAGTTACTATGTTAGATACAAATTCAAGGAGAATCCAAGCAAGAGAACAAGTTTATACAGATTTTCTTGCTAAAGAAGGAAAAACAAGAGAAGAGGCAAGACGAGAATTAATCTCTAAGATGAAAGAAATGCACGCAACCGGTGGTAATGCAATTCTTGAGTTTAATTCTTATAGAAAGTTAGTTGTTGATTCATTGATAATGGGTCATAATATAGGCTTGAACTTCTTTGAATCAATTACTTTAGCGGATGATGAGTTACCAATTATTGTCAATAATAATGGAGCTCGTAAGCCTATGACATACCATACTGCAAGTGAGGGGGGGGGGACTTATGAATCTGCACCGATTGAATATGGGCAAGAGGAAGAAGTTAGACCATACTTTATTACTTCAGATGAAAAATGGTATAATGTAGATAATGCTCTGACTGGTAAAACACCTACAGAAATCATTGATAATATCAATGCTGATGTAGCCGATTCATTAGATATTAGTTTAGATACTATTGCTTGGAATTTGGCAAAAACTGCATTAGGGACTTTTACCGAAGGGACAGATTACTATATCTATGATAAGAGGGTCAAGAATTTCCCTACCACTAATATTTTAAATCTAACTGCATTGCCAGATGTAGGAGTAACACCAGAAGTATTTAAGGCGATAGGTGGTTATATTCTCCGACTTGGCAAAATTGGTGGAATACCAGTTAGAATAAAGAATATTTATCTTGCTCCAGAGGCCTTAATGGATTGCTGGAATTGGGTTAATATCGTTGCTGGTTTTTCAGGTGGGACAGTAGTTGACCCGAAAAAGACAATCCCAAATAGTGTTAGGGATACTATTTGGCAAACTGGTGTCATGCCAGATTTATTTGGACAAAATGCCAATATAGTTCCACTAAATATATTGGAGCCAGGGGAAGTATATTTTGATACTAATGTGCCATTAGGTAACTTCTGGACAAAGCCGTCATTGGATAAGGATTTGACTAAAGATAACACTTATGAAGATAACCGCATATACTACAAACTTAGAAAGTGGGTTTGTCATGCAGTTCCTTCAACAAAGAAGATATTCTTTGGTAAAGTCATCTACAACGCATCGTAAGCGATTAATCCATTTCTCGTGGCTGATTAACTTAATCAGCCACGAGAAAGGCAAGAATAAATTGGAGGCAAATGCAAATGATAAAAATTATAGTATTGGGGCCTGATGCAGTTTATATTGATAAATTGTATTATCCTTATACTGGAACGATTGAAATTAGGGATGAATTTATTGATATAATTAAGAGATGTGTTGATAAAGGGTTAATAGAAATTGTAGAGACTGATAAGGTTGTTAGTGATATAAAATTTGAATTTATAGAAGATGAAACAATCCAATGTCAAGCAAAAACTAAAGCAGGTAAGCAATGTAGTAATCAAGCGGTTAAAGACACAAATTATTGTTCTTTGCCTGCTCATGCTAAACTTCAAGAACAAGAAAAATGAAAAATTATAATGAGTTATATAAACCTATTCAAATTAATGCTCTTGATTTAGAGGGAGTAGATTTTAATGCAAGCATTATTGATTCAGTTATTGATACAGTATTATTAGAACTAACTGATAAATATTCTAAAATCATTGAAGATACAAATAATTATATAACTCCTGTTCCTACTGCTAATGATTTATTATTAATTATTTACAAAAGTGCTTTGTTATTACTTGCTCCTTCTGGAGGTAATTTAAGTTATAAAACTCCTATTCTCTCGGTAGGTAGGGGTGAGACAGGGACAGAGCAAATATCGTGGTTAAAAGATAAAATCTTTGAATTGTCGGCATCAGATTTAATCTCAAGTGATTCAGATGTTGAAATGGTTTATGAAGGTGCTGATAGAATGGCAGATTTAATCGAAACTATTGCAGTATAGGACAATTAAATTCTAATGATAGATAAAACAAGAAGTGTTTCATTAATTAATAGAATTGAGGCTAATGTTAATCACTTATTAACTCACATAGATTTTGTTATTGGCTTATTAGAACCAAAAGAGCAAAGTGAAAAATATGTGATAGCTAAAAAACAGATGTTTAAAACTCTTGTTATGGATTCAAAAGGATTTTTACAAGAGTTAAAAGATTTAATTTTAGAGGAGGGAAAATAAAATGGCAAATACATCAAAAAATTTGGAATGGTTTATATATGCTTCAAATAAACCAATGATAAAATTTGGGGAAGTAGCTTTGGGTGGCCCGGGAGCAGGGAATTTTATAGATGGGAATGCATCTACTACTGGTATGACGCTTTATGCGGTGGCATTAACTAAAATTGGGTCAGGGTCTCCAAATGAAACCTCAACCCCAATAGTTTTGTCAATAGCGGGAAAAGATGATTCGGCTACGCCTGTAACTATTACAGGGGCGGCAACTATTCCTGCTAATTCACAATTAGGGGCAGGGGTAATAGTAACAGTAACAGGAGATAAGAAATTTACAGATGTAACAGGAATAACCATCACATCAGGTGGGTTATGGAGAGATTTTATAGGAGTATATTCTATACCAAACAATACAGATTTCGAGTATTTAACTTGGGTAGATAGTTTAAAGTGGCCATCTCCTGCTTCTTTTGAAGCAGTTCCTCGTGGTTATGAAGCAGTTGACCACTACAAAAGAATTAGGGGTGAGAAAACGCTGGATTTAGGGGAGCCTAAATACACGGCTTATAATGAGGGAGTTTTAAAATATGCAGGAACAGATATTACTTTGAAAGCCCATGTATTAGAAGATGGTATTCCTCCAGCAAAAGAAACTTATTTGTTCGGACAAGTTCGATTTAATGCTGGTTTGAATGTGGCTGATGTGGTAACTACTCCTGTAACGGATGGCAAGTATGGAGTAATTATTCAATTGGCTGGCCAAGTTTAATTGATATTTTGGGAATAGAGGTATTAATAAAATGGCTTCAAATGTGAGTTTTAACACGGCAATACAGAGGTTAGGGCAAACAATCACTCCTGGCGATGACCAGATATGGCGGGTTTTAACCAGGAGTGATAAAGATTTCCCTTCCTATATTGCTGATAAAAATAGCAGTTTAGATTCCGTATTCAAAACCTTTAAATTTGAAATTCCAGCTAATTATGTTGGTTTAGTTAATTTAGGCTATTTTGGGGCAATGAGTGGCCCCCAAATAGATATAAAATTAAAATCTCTTTCAATTCTTTTTGGTGGGTCGGGAAAGGGTGATGGTTTAGCTATTTCTGCAAAATTTAAGGCTGGGGAAGAGTTTTATTCTCGTCCAGAAGAGCAGTTCTGGATAGAACGCACTCTTGTAAATACTTATAATTTAGGGGCAGGGGCAGGATATAATTATGAATTTAATAATCCACAAGGTTGGCCAGGGGAAATAAATTTTTTAAGAGCAGATTATGTTAAAGTAGAAATGGCAGGGGTAGCTTTTAATATTTATATAACTGCTGAATATCTCTGCCCAACACCGTTCGTTTAGTTTTTAATAGTAGTAAGGTGATATATGGGCTTAACATTAATTGGTGGTGGTGGCAGTCAAATTGAATATAATCCAAATATTTTTCCTTCTGGAGATATAAACGGATGGAATACACTTTTTAAATTTGTAAAACCTATTGCAGCCAATTCAGAAGGGAGGATGTTAATAACAGTAAGATTAGGTGGGATGACTTTAACGGATGGGGTGGATTATGTAGCATTTAACAATCCTGATTATGAAGGTGGCCCAATTGTAGGACACATAAATTTTGTCGGTGGGAGGATACCACAAGAAGGGGAACTTAATTTAGTTTCTGATTTTTATTCTCCAATGTAATCCAATTAGGCGTGGAGATGTTAATCTCCAATTTTAAGAAAATAGAAAAGATTATAAAATGCAAACAAAAAATTTAGGATTAGTAACTTATTTAAAATATAATGGATTGTCGTATGAGATTATTTCCTCAGGCAAACAAAAAGATTTTATATTTCAGGACAATGCAAAGGTAAATGAATTAAAAGACAATTACTATCACAATAAAGGGCAAGTGGATGCACTTACATTTATGTCTGTGTATAAATCTTTAAAATCTGAAATGGAGGAGGCGAATTAAAATGGCAGTAACTAAATTAAGATTAGATACCAGTGCCGTAGCGAAAAATTTCAATTTCGAGAACGGTGGGATAGTTAATTTTGGGTCAACAGGAACAAGTTTTGTTTCGACTATGTATGGTAGCATGGAAATTAAGGGTAATTTCGTAGTGCAGGGGACGGAGACGGTAAATAATGTAGAAACGGTAAATAGTTCTTCTACGGTAACAGGCTCATTAACTGTAAATGGAAGTAATATTTTGGGGAATGAGGCTACCGATACAACTGATGTATATGGTGCTTTATCAGTGCGAATGGCAGGGGGAGTGAAGATTTATGATAATTCAGCTACGCCTGTTTTGAAGTTGGAATTGAATGGTGCAACAGGAGCAATTACCACTGCTGGGGCATCAGACCTTAATGGCAATGTAAATATTGGAGGTAATTTAACATTAGACGCAACGAGTTCTGTTTTAGTGGTCGGGGCGGATGATGCTAATAATAACACCGCTACTATTCATGGTAATGTAACAGTAGGGTCAACCTCTAATAACAGAAATTTAACGGTTAATGGTAATCTTATTGTAACAGGCACGCAGACATTTACCGGCGGAACTACTTTTGCTGGGGCTGTTACTTTAGGTGATGCCGATACGGATGTAACTACTATTGAAGGAACAATTGTTAGTGGACATTCAAGCGGTAGTTTAGAGATTAATGATGCTGCCCATATTACTGGTGCAGTAGATATTGATGGAGCTTTGAATGTAGATGGCAATGCAACAATGGCTGGTATTACTATGGATGGTAATATGTTGATTGAGACAGCAAAGAATTTAACCATCAAAGATAATGCGGCTACACCAAATACAGTATTCGAGGTATTAGGAGCGTCTGGTAATACATCAATTGCCGGAACATTAACAGTAACACTGGCGGTAGATTTTAATTATAGTCTTGCTGTAGCAGGGGATATAACTCTTGATAAAGCGACTGCTCAGACAATAACCTCAGCTCAAGCATTAACGATAACTACTAATGCCGGGACAATAACACTTAATCCATATACAACATTAGAGATAACTAAAGCAACTAATATTACTGGCACATTAGCAGTAACAGGGAATGTTACGGTAAGTGGAACATCAACCATAGGGGCGGATGATGCTACTAATCATACATTAATTGTGTATGGTGATGTAACGATTGGTGGAACAAATACCAGGAATTTAAAACTCTCTGGAACATTCTATAATTTAGCGGGAACGGGAGCTCCAGATATATATTACAGCAATACGACATCAGGCATGACTGCTACAAGAGTGCAAACGGCAATAGATGAGTTAGACAATAGAGTTGATGGAATATCTGGTGGAAGTAGCTGGTTGTTAAACCAAAAATCTGATACTACAGCAAATGGAACAGTTACCAATTTTGTAACTCCTGCAAATGATGTTTATACATCAGGAAAAGTTGCAGTATATAAGAATGGACAAAGAATGGTGCCTACTGATGATTATACTGAGGCTGCTAATCATTATAGCGTAGATTTTGTAGTTGCACCAAGTGGTGTAGATGGTAGTATTCCAGCTGATAAGATATACTTTGATTACATCCCTGCGTAACAAGGCATAGGGAAGCAAAGGGATAAGGTAAGAACGAATTAAATTGAAAAAGGGAAGAGGAATTTTATAACTATGCCTCTTCCCTTTTTTGTAAGGCAAATAGAGGCAAATTTATGCAAAAGACAAAGATATTTATCGGGACACCTATTAGAAATAGCGAACCTACAATTATACAATTTTTAAATCATATAAATGAGTTAAATTATCCTTTAAATTTAATTGGCATTTATTTATTATTCAATAATTCTACAGATGAATCTAAAAATATATCTTTGAATTTTAAAAAGCAATTTCAAGACAAATTTAGATTTATAGAGATTGAAGAGTATAATTTTGATAACCCACCTATTGACTCACGAGAATTTTGTGATAGAGAACCGATTTATAAAAATTTAGCAATTTTACATAATAAAATCATTGATAGATTTTTAATAGATAAGGCTAACTATTTTCTCTCAATAGATTCTGATACTTTGATTTCACCTGATTGTTTAATGGTATTATTAAATTCCAAAAAACCTTTAATTACTGTGCCATTAAAAGTTTGTTTGGAATCTGAAAATAGTAGGCAATTAAGCAATTTTTTAACAATGCCAATACTCGAAAACAAAAAAGAGATTATATTTGAGATTGATACATGGGGTGGAGATTGTGGGTTAATTCATAGAGATATGGTTATAGCGGGTGTGAGGTGGCAAGCACACCCGCAAGGGGAAGGCGTAGGATTTTCTATGTCAGCCAAAGATAAAGGATTTAAGTTGTATTGTCGAAAAGAATTAGATTTAGCACAACACAAAATGTTTAAAAAGTAGGAGGTGTAGAAATGGCAACTTATGTATTTAAAAAAAAGGATTCTGATGGAGATGCTACTTTAAAGATAAAAGGTAATTCTTATCCAGTAGTAAAGGGAGTTGTTGAAATATCAAATCAGAAAGATGTGGATTTTTTACAAAAATGTAATCCATTGTATGAATTGATTGAAACAAAAGAGTGATTACTCTCCTCGCCTTTAATCGGGGAGAGTGTCAATGAAAATTAATGGAGGAAAATTAGTATGAAAGTTAGACAGTTATTTAAACAAAAAGGACAAGGGCAAGAAGTAAATAGTAAAATTGAGCAATTACCACAAATACCACAAAAGAAAAACCCTGTTTTTAATTTTGATATTGTGGTATCAATAAGACACAATTCGCAAAGTGGTGTATCGGAAGTAGTGGCAGTCAATCCTGCTTATTATACTAAATTATATTCTGAAAAAATCACTTTAACTGGGGTAAAGAATATTTTGGAATTGGCAAAAAATCATATTGATAATCAACCAGTTTCAGAAGAATTTTGTCTTAACTATGAAGAAAATTAAGGAGTTAAAATATTATGGCAACTACAGAATTTACAGGAAAACAAATTAGAGACAGGTCTCTTACTGGGGATGATTTAAAAGATGGTTTAGTTATCCAACCAGTAGATACGGATGTAGTTGGATTAACAGTAAAACCAAAATCAGCGGGGATAGCTAATTCTTTTGAAGTATTTAATTCAAGTGGAGTAGTTAAAGTTAAGATAGATAAAGATGGTAATATTGTTAGTATCCCTGGGATAGTAGATGGCTTAGGTGGTGCGTTAGGTTTTTGTGTTGATGGTGGAGGAAGTGTTATAACTACAGGTAGTAAGGGATGGGTTAGAATGCCATTCAAAATGCAGATTGAGGGTTGGGTATTAACAGGACAACCTGCTGGGTCTGTTGTTCTTGATGTATTAAAATGTAATTATACAGGATTCCCTACTTTTGCAACGATAGTAGGAACAACAGCACCAACATTAACATCTACGACAAAAAATCAAGGTGCAGATATGGCTGGATGGACTACTACTTTAAATACAGGGGATTTTGTAAGAATAAGCGTAAGTAGTGCATCTACTATTACTTATTTAACCTTGAGTTTATTGGTGAAGCGAGTAATTTAAAAAGAGGAGGTAAATTAAGATGGCAGACAATTCTTTATTTATGTTGAAGTTAGGGCAAGAGTTATTAGAAGACCCAGCAAAAAGAGGATATACAGGGAAGATAGTAGAGAAGATTGTGAAATTAGTGAATGAACCGTATAGGATAGAGAAAATAGTTTATGATGAATATCCTTGTAGGGTATCAGTGATTGGGCAAGGGATAGAGAATGCACCCAATTTTGTAACAGTAGAGCAGGTGCAAACACTTATTCAAATGCAAACAAATTATAGAGGAGGTAATTAAAATGGCAAATGAAATTAAATTAAAGAATATAGCGTCAGCAAATTTTACAATTACTTTAGCAGGATTGGCTAATGGTTCTGCGAGGGCATCGGCAAGTGTAGATAACTCAACTACTGATTATCCTTTTGCTTTAGTACAACTGAGGATTACATCAGGTGCGACTGCTCCAACAGCAGGAACTTTGTATGAGATATATTTGCTTCGGAGAGACGCAAACATTGGCACTGATGGTTGGGCAGGGACAGATGCAGCAATTACTATTGAGAATGCTCCTATGTTAGGAACTATTGTGGTTACGGCAACAGCAGCAAAGGCTTTTTATGGTGAATTTGATACCACAGTTTTAGGAGCTTTAGGACCAACAGTTGGAATTGCAGTAAAGAATAGTTCTGGTCAAGCGTTTTCGGCAACAGAGGCAGACCATATAAAAGATTATACTTTTATGGTACCTGAAATTCAATAAAGTTGAGAAGAGAGGAGATAAATTATGTCGAAAACATTGATAAAACCGCCACTTCCAAAATTAGATTTTTCTAATCCTCTTACAAAAGGCTTAGTGGCTTGTTATCCGTTCTTTGAAAAAGGTGGGACTAAACTAAGGGATATTAGCGGAAAGAATAATCATGGGACATTGACGAATATGGACCCTGCTACTGATTGGGTTAAAACCCCATATGGATATGGGTTAGATTTTGATGGGGTGGATGGTCATGTAATAGCAGGAACAATTAATATTACTGGAACGGCCCAACGAACAATATCAGGGTGGATGAATTTTACTGCATTTAATTCATACAACGCCGGATACCTTCGAAATACTTTATGTGGTTGGGGCGGCAATGATCCTTTGACTGGAAATTTTTTAGGTGTTCATAATGGAAAAATAGCTTTTGCAACTGGAAATAATGATACTATTTTTCTTGGAACAACAGATATTTTAGTTAACACTGATTATTTTTTTACTGCAACTTATGATAGTAGTATTGTTCGCTTATTTTTAAATGGAAAATATGAAGGACAAGGAACCGTTGCTTTAAATACTACGACAGCTACTCCTTTGGGTATAGGTTATTGCTATTATATTTCATATGGGGCTTTAAATGGAGTAATTTATAACCTTTGTATTTACAACCGTGCTTTATCCGCAAAAGGAATAGCAACTCTTTATACAAATCCTAATTGTATTTATTTAAGACCTAAACTTTTTTCTTTGGGTAAAGTAATTCCTGATATAACTTTACCAGTCCTTTCTAATCTTACTGTTACAACAGGCACAAATGATGGTGAGTTGAACATTTCTTTTAATTATACTGAGGAAACTTCTGTTGTAACTGATTGTGAGATTGCTATTGCCAGAATAGATACAGACCTTCCTTCTGGTGCTCATACGGGCACTGAGACAGATAATTTAGTTTATAATGTTTTTAAGCCTATCTACAAGACAACTCAAAGCGAAATACCAGCTATGGCACAAAATGCCAGTGGAACATATTCAGTAATTTTAAAACTTCCTGACAATGGGAAAGTTTATGTAACAGCATCAGCGAAGGATAATAGTGGTAATTGGGCAAATTGGATGACACCTATTAGTGGAACAGTTAAGGGGACAGGTGGGACTGGTGGTGGAGAGTATAGTTTTGGTATGGCAGGTTAAGCAATTTTAAAAGTAAAGGAATAATTAGATGTGGATAGATATGATAATACTTACTTTCAGCAAAGAGCATTACAGGATGAGGCAATATTATCCAAAGTTAAAATATATGCTTCAGAGCAAGCACAATTACGATTACGAAAAGAAGCTCAATCCATAGCTTCATTAGATTTATCAGATAGAGTTCAAAAAAGTTTAGATTATTTAATATTAATGGCAAATGAAGAAGAAAGTGCTATTATAAAACAAGTTGAAGAAGCTTCAAAATTGTATGATAGAAACTTTAAAGAAAGTATTTATGTAATGAATACTTTAGTAGGTGAACAATTATCTACACAACACATAAATTCTCAAGAAATTGTAAAATTAAAAATTGGTGTATTGAAAGAACTAATGGATACTTATGTTATTCAGGAAGCAAAAGCGGAAAAAAAGATACAAGGGCATAAGAAAGAAAATAGACAACTATTTATCATTGCATTTATAGCTATTATGATAAGTGGAATTTTTTTAATTCGGTGGGTATAGGGGTTGTTACAATGAAAGAAATAGACGGCACTCTGTTACTCATAGGAGAATTAAAAGGCAAAGTAGAGGGAATAGGAATTAGGCTTAGAGATTTACAAGAACACAATACTGACCAACACGCTACACTATTTGAAAAAATAGATAAGATTACAGAAAAGCAAATTGAGACTGAAACAACATTGGGACAATTGGTAGTTACTATAGAGAAGGATAGGATTGATTTTAATGAATTAAAAAAAGATTTATTACGTGATATTAGAAAATGCTTTGATAATAATAAATTTATTACTTGGATAAAAGAATTTTTATCTACACCTTTGGGTAAGGTGGCTCTAATAATTGTATTTCTTATTGTTGCAACATTAATAGGTGTAAACGTAAAACAATTAATTAAAGATTTACTGGAGATAATAAAACAAAACGGTTAACTATTATGGAATTTATTAACAAAGATACTTTATTAATTGTTATTGAAAAAAACATCAAGGAATTAAATGAGGAGAGGTTAATAATTAGGCAACAATCGGGTGGAATGGAAGAAAAAAGACCTCGTCTTGACGCCGTAGCAAATCAAGAGGCTATATGGATGAGGTTGAGAAATGAGACAGCAAATATTCCTACTTATCAGGTAGAGAATATGCTAATAATTAAAGGTAACAGTGGGTAATTGATATGACCGAAATAAACTTTGAAAATCAAATTGCAATATTAGATAGAAGAATAGGAGAATTAGAGCGTGTCTCAAGAATCATTGAAGATGAATTACAGGGATTAAGAAGAAATCTTGAGATAGAGAAGCCTAAAGACAAAGGACATATCAGATATGGAAGTTTCAGTGAGGATTAGCAATATCCCATCATGCACGATGTCAAATGGGCTTGTTTGTGATAAGTGTTTCAATAGTCAATTTAATATTAATTGAAAATGTCCAGACTTCTGGACAATGAAGAAAAACAATGACAAATTATGAAATTGCTCAAAAACTATTAAAAGAAGGCTTACCGGTAGGTAGTGATATAAAGTCATTACAGGTAGCCTTAAAGTTACTTGGATTTATGCCTAATAACTATTTAAAACAAGTAGATGGTAAATTAGGCAAGTCAACGCTAATGGCAACAAAAGCCTTAAACTGGGCTGTATTTGAGCGAGAGGATGAGGGCGTGCCTTATGATAAGATTACGGACTTATTATTGAATAAAAATGTGGACTGGTTCAAGGTGCCGTTTGTAGAAAATCCGCAAGAAGAAAATAAACTAACTATATCTTTACTTGAAAGTAAGAAAGATTTTATAATTGATAACTACGAAGTGCCTTTTGATTTTCTAAAGGCTTTACTTTGGCAAGAGACCAATTTAAGTCATTACGACCCTGATGGATTTGTATTTGTTGGTTGTGATTTTGGTAAAGAAGATAGTTATAAATATCGTAGTAGAGGCTGGGGGTTAGGACAATATACCATTACTAATCACCCACCAGACAAGGGACAACAGCAAAATATAATCATCCCGATAAAGAACTTGGAATTTGTCATTAATCATTTGAAGGGGAAGTTTGATTTATACGCTAAAAGGGATTTTGTTAAATGCAGGTATAGAAATACTGACAAATATTTAAGGGATTGTATAAAATGCGTAGAGAACAGTGCCAATGTTGACATTAAACTCCCAGACGCACAATATCACCCAAAGGCACAGATAGGTTATAAAGATATGCCCATGCTGAATGCTTGTG
>ERZ1292629.1479-Hain-H43-01um-R1-1479-length-22576-cov-5_pt1 | contig 22576 bp, 19 predicted proteins | sample MGYA00564399_ERZ1292629 | MGnify/ENA primary metagenome ERZ1292629 (study PRJEB36523, sample SAMEA6512636) | groundwater metagenome | collected 2019-01-08 | study: AquaDiva: Metagenomics assemblies of 32 groundwater samples | reverse complement strand
AAACCGGGGACGGTGGACTTCGGCGAATTCTGGCAGGCCTGGAGCGTGATCCGGGAAAATTATCTGAAGGACAAGGACATCGCCGCGCAGGCCAAGATTTATGGCGCGATCAAGGGCCTTGTCGCCTCGCTCGGCGATCCGCATTCGGAATTCTTTACGCCCGAAGAAAATAAAAAATTCCAAGAAGACATCCGCGGCAAATTCGGCGGCATTGGCGCGGAAATCGGGATCCGCAGCAATCAGCTTGTCGTTGTGGCACCCTTAAAGGATACTCCCGCCAGCCGCGCCGGTTTGCGCGCGAACGATAAAATTTTACTTATTAATTCTTCTTCGACCGAGGGCTTGACCGTGAATGCGGCCGTGCAGATGATCCGCGGCGAGGAGGGCACACAGGTTAAATTAACGATTTTGCGCGAAGGCTGGGACGCGCCTAAGGAATTTGAGATTACGCGCGCCGCGATCATTATTCCGACGCTGGACTTAACAATGAAGGAAGGGGACATTACCTACATCCAGCTTTACAGCTTCAACGAGAACGCAAACCGGCTTTTCTACGAGGCCATCTATAATGCTTCCAAACAAAATGCCAAAGGGGTAATCCTCGACTTGCGCAACAATCCTGGCGGATTTCTCGAGGTCTCGGTTGATTTGGCCGGCTGGTTTTTGCCGCGAGGAACGCTGGTTGTGAGCGAAGCTACACGGACAGAGGTATCCGAAGAATTCAAAGCCAACGGAAACGCGGCTTTGGCGGAGATCCCGACGGTAATTATTATCAACGGCGGTTCGGCTTCCGCGTCGGAAATTTTAGCGGGAGCGCTACGCGACCAGCGGCAGATAAAACTTGTAGGGGAAACGAGCTACGGTAAGGGGACCGTACAGCAAATAATCCCCCTCAAGAACGATTCGACGATCAAGCTCACGATTGCGCATTGGGTTCTGCCGGGAGGACAAATTTTAGAAACCGGACTTAAACCGGATTATGAAGTGAAGCTTACTGAAAAAGACGCGGAGGACGGCAAAGATCCACAGCTTGATAAAGCGATCGAAGTCCTTAGGTCGGAAATAACCAATTCCTAGCTACTAACCCCAAAATTAGTGGCATTCGGATGTAATTCGGATTTTTGGGATCGCAATTAAAAAAACAATGAAAGTAATCTTACTCGCTGACGTGCGCGGCACGGGCAAAAAATACGAAATCAAGGATGTTTCCGACGGCTACGCGCGGAACTTTCTTTTGCCTAAGAATTTGGCTAAAGTTGCGACGCCTAAAGCCCTTGCAGAGTTGGCAGAAACGCAAAAAGAAGCGGTTTTAAACGACGAAGAAATACGGAAGAATTTAACGGAGCTCGCCCGCAAGTTGAATGAAAGTTATATCGAATTTCCGATGCGAACGGACGACACAGGAGCCGTTTTCGGCTCGGTGAATAAAGAAATGATCTTAAAAGCGATGCGCGAGCATAAATGGCTGGGGAAGGAGCGGGTGGAAATAGTTTTGGCGCACCCCTTAAAAACAATCGGCGAGCACATGGTGCCCGTCGATCTGAAAAAAGGAATTACGGCAAATTTGAAGGTAATTTTGTCCGCCCAGAGCTAGTTTTCTGAATCTACATTTACAACCGTAACGCGGCGGCTCGAACGATCGAAATGCCGCTTGTTGCGGGTTGAGAAGCGAACGACGCCCGCAGACATTGCAAAAAGCGTGTCGTCTTCGGCCCGGCCGACATTGCGGCCGGGGAAATATTTGGTGCCGCGTTGGCGGATGATGATCTGGCCCACAAATGCTTTTTGGCCGTCCTGCATCTTCACGCCCAAGCGCTTCGAAATCGAATCGCGCCCTAATTTAGTTGAACCTCCGGCTTTAGTATGTGCCATCCCTCACCCAAAGAGGATTGCGAAGCCTGCAACTCCTCTTTACAATTAAATGACCTTTTGTTTGCTTGAAACATGGCTTGTTAGATTAAAATTCGGCTTCGGATTGTTGCCCATCCTCTTTGGGTGAGGGATGAGCATTCTCCGGTCGGGATAGCCGTTCTTCCCGCTAACGGTAAAGAGTATAGGCCGGCGGCGGCGGGATGTCAATAAATCCAGGTTTGCTATACTTTAGACGTGCAAAGCCAAAAGTTAATATTCGATATCGAAACAGTCGGCGAAGATTTTAATGGCCTGGACAAGGCCACGCAGGATGCTTTGACGCGCTGGATCAAGAAAGAAGCCGAAAGCGAAGAGGATTATAATCTGGCGCTCGAGGAGTTAAAGAACGGGCTCGGCTTTTCGCCGCTGACGGGCGAGATCGTGGCGATCGGGGTTTTGGATCACTACAAAGAAGAAGGCGTAGTCTATTTCCAGGCGCCCGGAGAAAAATTAGGAGAATCAAAAGAGGGCAGCATCACCTTCAAACCGATGAGCGAAAAGGAAATGCTCGAAAAATTTTGGGAAGGCGCAAGGCACTACCAGCATTTCGTTACGTTTAACGGCCGCTGTTTCGACGTCCCGTTTTTGATGATCCGGTCCGCGGTGCACGGCATCCGCCCCAGCAAGGATTTGATGCGCGGCCGTTATCTTTACCAGCATAATGCCGATGCCATTCATATTGATTTGCAGGATCAGCTTACTTTCTACGGCGCTCTGCGGCGGCGCGGGGGATTGCACCTGTGGGCGCGGGCCTTCGGTATCGAAAGCCCGAAATCCGGCGGTATTACAGGGGACGACGTCGGCAGGCTGTTCAAAGAAAAGAAATATTTGGATATCGCCAAATACAATGTGGGCGATCTAAAAGCAACCCAAGCTTTATTTAAAAAATGGGAAACTTATCTGAATTTTTAAACCGCCGCCGCGATTGGATTTTATTCCACAAACGCGAATTGGTTTTTGCGCTCATTATTTTTCTCGTCGCCACCATTAGTTTCGGCTTAGGGTATCTGGCCAACCGCGAGTTCAACCACGTCCCGATCGTGATCAAGAAGAGCAGTGTGGATTAAGCATTGTCAATTGCCAGGTATCAAGCTACAACCGGAAATTGGAAATTGGTAATTGGAAATTGAGAATTTCTAGATGTATCCAACTTTCTTTAACCAAACTTCATTTTCCCATTCCCAAAGCTTCTTCGCGCCCAAGAAAGCCTCGAAATCGCTTTGCCAATAGGGAAATTCCTGAAGTTCGATATCGCCCGTAAGTTCTGACCATTGGTGTTCCTCACACCGCCTTCTCCCATTCCCCATGTCGCTTGTCGCAAATCTTATCTTCTCGCGCCCGCCTTTAATTCTTCTCACGGCGCCACAGCTGCCGCAGCGCTGGATTTGGTCGATTCGCAAAATCCATCTTGTCTGCAGGTTTTCAAATTGATTCTTTAAGGCGTCAAGATATGCGGAAGTCTGCAAATTATAATCACGGTAAATGGCCTGCGAGGTCTTGATGTCGAGAACTCCGAACTTTCCTCCGATTAACGCAAGCGCGTCCACAGTTCCGGCGTACCGGTGATCAAAGCTGATAACGCGTTTCTCAATCAGTTCCGGGGTAACCTGGATATTTCGTTGTTCGATAAAATTTAAAAACGAGTTTACGGCGGGGGCAATCGCGGCGGGAATTTCCGGTTTTTGTCCCAATAATAGGGCCTCTACGGTTTCGTGGATCAGCGTGCCTTCTTCGGCGGATTTTTGCGTGATTGCCTGGCCGGCGCGAAAATTAGCGGCTTCGCCGTAGAAGCGGTAAAGCGCAGGTTTGGCTTTGATGGAAACGATTTTAGTTACCCTGGGGTACCAAGTATCATCAATCGTATAACCGTTCGCTTCTTTGAAGCTTTCGGGCGAATCGTAGTAATCGAACATTCGTCTAACTATAACCCAGGCTGTGAACGAAACAAAGATTTAACAGGCGCGCAGGGAAATACGCTTCGGTTTGGCGCGTAAAAGTTTCAGCGTATAATTTACGATATCTCCCGCGCCCATCATGACGATAACTTTGCCCGCGGGGTCGCCCAAGGCAAAAATCGCGTGGGGGATATGCTCTGGTTCGCGAAGATAAAACAAAGCTTTTTTGGGCTGCTGCTTTTGAATAGCGCGGGCGAGCGTCTCCGACGTGACATTATTCTTAGCTCCCTCGCGACCGGTTACATGGTACAAGGGTAGAATTAAAGTCTCATCCGCTCCGTCAAAGGCGGTTTTAAAATCAGTGAATAGTGCTTTTAGCCGTTCCGCCTGGTGGGGCTGGAAAACGCAGACAATTTTGCGTTCGGGATAGGCGTCTTTCAAAGCCGCAAGCGTGGCCTTGATCTCTGTCGGGTGATGGGCGTAGTCGTCGTAAACCGGAGCGCCAAAAAAGTTTCCCTTGAGTTCAAGCCGCCGCCAGGCGCCGCGATAACTCTTAAGCGCCGCCAAAGCAGTTTTTTTGTCGGTGCCCAGAGCTTGCGCAGCGGTAAAGGCGGCTAGCGCATTCGAGACATTGTGCGAGCCGGGAATCTGCAAAACTGATTTTACAAGCCGGCCAGCTTTGCTTTTGGTCTTGAACCAAAAAGTTTTTATGCTTTTGCGCTTGGCAATGGCGGCAATTTGGGACTTGAGCGATAGAATAAACTCATCATCTTGATTTAAAACAAAAATTCCATGCGGCTTAACATTTTGCAAAAAAGCCAGAAAAGCTGTTTTTATTCCGGCTAAATTTTTGTACGTGTCCAAATGCTCCTTGTCGATCGTAGTTAAAACCGCAAGAGCAGGGGAGTAGTGCAAAAATGCGCGGCCATACTCGTCAGCTTCAAGCACAAGATAAGGACTGCTGCCGGCTTCGAAATTCTTTCCATCCAGTTCTTTTAGCAAAGTGCCAACAACCGTGGTTGGGTTTAATTTTGCGCGTTTTAAAATTAACGCGAGCATGGCTGTGGTCGTGCTTTTGCCGTGTGCGCCCGCAACCGCGAGGGTTTCATAATGCCGCGTGAGCTCTCCGATCATTTCCGGGTAGGTAAGGGCAACCAGTCTTCGGCGCAAAGCTTCCTTGTATTCGGGATTTTTCAAGGAAACTGCCTGCGTGCGGATTATGAGTTTCGTTTCTTCGGGCAAATTTCGCTTATCGTGGCCGATGGTTAATTTAACGTTTTCGCGGCGCAAGATTCTTGTCAGTTCGCTTTCCGTAAGATCCGAGCCGGAGACCGTCCAGCCCTGCGAACGAAACCAAAGCGCGAGTGCGCTCATGCCGATACCGCCGATGCCGATAAAATGGACGTGCGGTTTCATGATTACATTATTGAATTTTCAGCTTATAATTTCCAGTTTCGACAAAGCTGAATCGTGTGGTATATAATGGACTTAGATGCCTTTTTTCATTTCGAAATGCACTTGGAGGGTGAAATGGAAGGGGACGGAAAATGGTTCCTTCTGCACAATACGTGCAAGAAGTGCAACATCACCACGCCATATACCGTAATGTTTTGCGTGGGAACCGGCATACTCCTGCAGGTGAAGTGCCCCTGCTGCAAGAAGGAGATCGAGATTACTACCAAGCTTGGGTCCATCATTAACTTCCTTAAATCGGACATTCCGATCAAGGGGAGTATCGCGGTCAGAACACCGCCGCTTGAAGAGGTGGAACCTTGTACGGAATTCAAGATGTAGCGGTTTCCTAGGGAAGCCGCTTTTTTGTTTTCTTCTCGCCCATCTCCTTTACTCGCTTATTGGCTAATTCGCACGAATTAGCCAATAAGGCGGAAGAATCAATTTGTGATTTGGCGAATATAAAAATGATATAATGAATACAATGAAAGAACTCGAGCGCCAGCTTAAGGCGTTGGCTAATCGAAGACGTTTGTCGATTTTAAAGTATTTGAAGCGCCAGGGAGAAGCGTCTGTAGGTGAAATTTCTGCCGAGATCGGATTATCGTTCAAATCGACATCTCGACATTTAAGCGTGCTTTTGGCCGCAGATATTCTGGAGCGGACTCAGAGCAGCTTGCAAATGTTTTATTCCCTGTCGGGTTCTCCTTCTTCGCTCCTTAAGCACGTCTTATCCAATTATCTAATTCGCACGAATTAGCCTATAAAGATTGCAATGACTTCTGAAATTAGAAACTGCCAAAATTGCCATAAGGAATTCGCGATCGACAGTGAAGACTTTGCCTTTTACGAAAAGTTGAACGTGCCGCCGCCGACCTGGTGCCCGGATTGTCGTCTGCAGCGGCGGCTGCTCTTTATGAACGAACGCGGACTTTATCGGCGGAATTGCGATTTGTGCGGCAAGAACATGGTTGCGATGTACCCGAAGGACAAATCCTTCAGGGTTTACTGCAATCCGTGCTGGTGGAGTGATAAATTGGGACGGCACGCAATATGCCCGCGATTACGATCTCGCCAAGCCCTTTCTCTCGCAGTTAAAGGAGTTGAATGAGGCCACGCCGCAGATGGCCCTGGAGGTAAATTATCCAACGCTCGTTAATTCCGAATACGTTAACCATGCGGCCACGGCCAAGAATTGCTATCTCATTTATACGGCCGATGAGTGCGAGAACGTGCTTTACTCGGAAATTCTGGCCCATATCAGGGACAGCATGGATTGTACGCGCTCGCAAAATCTGGAATTATGCTGCGGCAATGTAAATTGCGCTCGCTGCAGCAAGGTATTTTTCTCGGAAGATTGCGTAGATTCGAGCGATCTCTATTTTTCGTACAATTGTCGCGGCTGCCAGAACTGCTTCGGGTGCATGAATTTAAGAAGAAAAAGCTACCATATTTTTAACGAGCCTTACGATAAAGATTCATATTTTAAGAAATTAGAATCTTTTAAACTGGGTTCATTTGAATCCATCGAAAAATACAAAGAGGAAGCGCATGCTTTTTGGCTTAGATTTCCCCGTAAATTCATGCAGGCCGGGTCAAAAAGCGTAAACGTTACCGGCCAAAATGTCATTTGGTCAAAAAACTCAAGAAATTGCTGGAACACTGTCGGCGTGGAGGATTGTCGTTACTGCCAGATTATTACTATGCCGTCCGTCAAAGATTCTTACGATTACACGATTTGGGGCAACGGTGCCCAGCGGATTTACGAATGCATGATTGTGGGCGAAGGCGCGGACACGGTGAAATTCTCTTCCCAGTGCTGGCCGAACGTGCGCAATATCGAGTATTCGGTTTTTGCGATTTCCTCGCACGATCTTTTCGGCTGTGCAAATGTGCGTAACAAGCAATACTGCATTTTGAATAAACAGTATGCGAAAGAGGAGTACGAGGCCCTGCGGGAGCGCATCATCAAAGATATGAATGAAAAACCGTACGTGGATGCGAATGGGCGCGTCTTCAAGTACGGAGAGTTTTTGCCCTACGAGCTTAGTCCATTCGGCCACAACGAAAGTTATGCGGCTGACTTTTTCCCGCTCACCAAGGAACAGGCGCTCGCGCAGGGATTTTCTTGGTATGAGAGCGAACCTAATCCGTATAAGCCGACCATCAAAGCCCAAGAGCTGCCGGATAGCATCGGCGACGTAAAGGATGCTATTCTTGACCAAATTATCGAGTGCGGCACCTGTAAGCGGCCGTTTAAGGTGATCCCGCTCGAGCTTACATTGCTGCGCCGCTTCAATTTGCCTCTGCCGCGCGCCTGTTCGCAGTGCCGTTACAAGGAACGCTTGGCGCGTATTAACCCGTCGCGGTTAATGAAGCGAAAATGCATGTGCGGCGGAGCAAATAGCGAAGGGCAGATAGCTTATCGTAATACAGCGAGGCATCCGCATGGTGATGGAGCTTGTCCGAATGAATTTGAAACATCCTATTCGCCGGATCAGCCCGAAATAATTTACTGCGAGGCTTGCTACAATGCAGAAGTTGCATAGATTGGAACAAGCCGATGTCTCACCGAAACTTTAGTGAAGGCGGACGAAAGTTGTTACAATAGTGAAGTAGCTTAAATATGAAGTAAACTGCCACCAGAGGCGAGCCTCGCCCAAGGGCGGGAAGTCTCGCCGCATCCGCTCGCCGCGGAGAAGGCGGACGAACAATGTTATCAAAGCGAAGTAGCGTAAATTAGCGACAAGCATCATGCAGAAAGAAACGAGGATTTGTCAAAATTGTAAACAGCAGTTTGCGATTGAACCGGACGATTTTTCGTTCTACGAAAAAATCAAGGTGCCGCCGCCGACGTTTTGCTGGAAATGCAGGGCGATACGAAGAATGGCTTTCCGGAATATGCGGCATCTTTACGCCCGGAATTGCAACGCAACCGGAACAAAAATATACACATTGATCCCTCCCCGGGAACAGATGCCGGTATACGAGAATCGGTATTGGGCAAGCGACAAGTGGAATCCTCTTGATTATGGTAGGGATTACGATTTTTCAAGACCGTTCTTTGAGCAGTTTCGGGAACTTTATAATTCCGTGCCCTGGGGAGTGATGTGGTCCATGGACAACGTGAACAGCGAATACAGCCAAACAGCTTTCTCGAAGAATCTGTATCTTTGCTTCGATTCTGGCTATGCCGAAGACTGTTCTTACGGAGTCACTATTCTATATAGCAAACAATGCTTCGACGGAGTTAACCTAAAAGATTGCGAGCTTTGTTATTACTCAATCAATACAAATCAGTCTTTCAAAACTTTCTTTTCAAGGAATTGCACCGCCTGCGTCGATGTTTGGTTCAGTCAGGATTGCATTGGCTGTACGAATTGCTTCAGTTGCAGCGGCCTGCGCAATAAAAGCTACTGCATATTCAACGAACAACACGATAAGCAGGCCTATGAAGAAAAGTTAAATGAAATGAAACTCGATTCCTGGTCCGGCATCAAAAAAGCCAGGGAATTGGCAGAGAGCTTTTGGCAAAGATCGCCGGTCAAATTCTGGCATGCCGTCCAAGTTTCTCGAAGCTCCGGCGATTATTTATACAACGGAGCGGAACTGGTGAATTGTTTCTTTGTCGGCAATGCCCAGAACATGAGGTATTGCCAAAGCGTTATATATCCGCCGAACAAGGATGGTATGGATGTTACTTCGAGCGAAGGAACGGAACTCGCATACGAAACGTTTACATGCGGCAGCGGAGTCAGAAAAACAGTGGGAACCGTTGAATGTGCAAATATAAGCGATAGCTATTATTCGATCAATTGCAGACAAGCTACTAATCTTTTTGGCTGTATAGCTTTGAAAAGTAAGAACTACTGCATTTTGAATAAGCAGTACAGCAAGGAAGAATATTTGGAACTGTTGCCTAAAATAAAAAAACACATGAAAGATATGCCCTATGTTGACGACAAGGGCCGAGTCTACGGCTATGGAGAATTCTTTCCTTTTGATATGAGTTCCCATGGATATAATCGCTCGCAGGCATTTGAATATTTTCCTTTGACGGAAAGTGAAGCGCGGAGAATGGGTTACAGGTGGCAGTCTCTGGAAGAAAGAAATTACAAAATAACGAAAAGTTCGGCTGATTTGCCTGACAGCATTCATGAAGTTGGCGAATCAATTCTTGGTGAGGTTATACAGTGCGAACATGAAGAAATTAAGAAGCATCCGCATGAATGCGGTATTGATTGCGCGAGCGCCTTTCGAATAACCAAGCAAGAACTCGATTTTTATAAAACGATGAAATTACCTCTGCCGAGGATGTGTTTCAATTGCAGGCATATCGACAGAATAAAATGGAGGAATCAGCCCGAGCTGTATCACCGAACTTGTGCATGCCTAAGTGCTAGTCGCCAACCGCCAAACGCCTATCGAAACACGGTAGAGCACTTTCACGGAGCAGGGAAGTGTCCGAATGAATTCGAAACAACATATGCTCCGGAGCGGCCGGAAATCGTGTATTATGAACAGTGTTACCAAGCGGAAGTGGTATAAATCATATATGAACTGGTTCTTGAAAATAGTTTTTGGTGTGCTGGCAATCGTATTCTTTCTGCAGGTCTTCAGCAATTTTTTACTAATTCCAGTAGATCCAATTTTGAGACTATTTGGCCTAAGGAAGTCGCCACTCGGCCTATTTGTAAGCGTTTTTTATGGTTTTCTTTTCCTCTTTGCAATTTCTTTCATAGCGGAAATAATCTACTCACTCGGCTTTTCAAAAGCACAAACTGATTCTTTAAAGCGAAAAATTTTTGTACAGTTTTTACTTTCTTTTTTCACGGTTTGGGCTACATTCTTCAGTTACGGGGTTTTAGCGGCATTCAAATTATTGCCAGCGCAATTGGAAAATAATCAATTTTTGAGCTATTACCTTTTTTGGTTCTTTATCTTGGAAATACTAACGATACGCACCAAGCGGGTTTCGGAATCAAGCCCCAGTGGCAATAAACCAGTCTTTGAAGGAAAAAGAATGACTTGGTATGCATATCTTTTTAAAAAAGAAAAATGGCCGAAACCCGTGCAGCCGCCCGGCAAACTTATTCTTAGGGATAACTTGAGCGGGAATATAGTTGCTGTGATATTTCTAGTTATCTTCGCATTTTTCCTGCGGCTTTTTCTTCCAGTTCTTACGATGTTTGCGGTCTTGCCCGTTAATCCGCCGGAGGCGACTCCCATCTTCCGATTGACCTTCGGAGTTTTCGCAACGGGAATAGTTTATATTTCCATTCGTCTCCTCGGTACAATATTTGCCCGCCCGCTCAAGCTCTACGAAGACAGACTCGACATTCCCTTATCCACGCTGTCCAACGATCCGCTTTTTACATACTTGCTTCCCCGCGCGCATATGGAGATAGAGCCCAATCAAGTGAATGCATATAAAATATTTTTAGAGCGGATACCAAGAAGGGGAAGAGATTCATATCATCCCCACCTTAAAATAACCCTCTTAGATGGAACAAATATTTTTGCGCCGTTCGGCGGAGATAGAACTAGACTAGCGGAAGCAGTTAGTATAGTTTTACAAAAAGCCAAGAAAGAAGAGCTCACTGTGGAAGAAAGAGAAATTGAAGCAATGGAACGAGAGGAGGGATAAAAGGAAACAAGCCAATCCATTTTAATCAACGAAATTTAATCAATGAAACCAAGTTTTAACGAAAATCCAAATTCAAAAATCGAAAAAGCCGCCCGCGAGATCGGGGAGGAATTTGAGGCGAAAAAGCTCAATGCTCAAGCCAGCGTCAATGAATGGGTTAAACGCGCTCCCCAAGAAAAGAAAGAAATAAACTTGAAAGAAAGACTAAAAGGTTTGCACGAAGAGACTTTAAGGCGCGCAAAAGTTTCGGGAGAAATGAAACAGTTCAAGACCAAGCTGGCGGTTGACTCGCTGGAATACCTCATCGAAAAGGGGATTATCAAAGAAAATTTGCCGGTTAACCTTGATGAGCTAAAAGGCCAGTTGCGGGATAATGTGGATAAATCAACCGGACAACATTTGGATATAGAAGCCGAGGCCGCCATGACCAAAGCGATATATGCTTTATCTTATCTAAAAGACAATCATTTGTTGCCTCTGCATCAGAACGCTGCCGAGTTGCTGGCCCAATTAAAAGAGCAATTAGCCAAGCGCAAGCCTTAGCGGAAACTTGAAATCGACTCCTAAAGGGGAGATAGGGCGTTGATCTATTATATCTGTCGCACATTATATCTTTTACGACATATATATTCAGATTAAGCCTTGCTGATACTTTTAAGCGTTTTGAATCGCTAATCGCGGGTTCCCTCTTCCCACCGGAAAATAAACAGGAATCACGGGAAAATTAAGCCCCGAAATAATTTCTCGGTAAGTCTCCTTTTCTGTCTTATCACGGCCGGACCAGTACTCCTTAAGCTTGATGTTCTTGCCGGTTAAAGTTTTAAAAACCAGGCCTCCGAAAGCCAGAATTAGCTTAGGCCGTACGATCCTCAATTCGGGCCGTAGATGCCTCAAATTGGCCTTTATAAGCCCGATTTCGGGGTAATTGCCATGAGGCAAGCAGCACTTCACGATGTTTGTCAGGTATAAACGGTTGTTTAGCAATCCGCGCTGAATTTTAAGCGTATGTTCGGCTGACCAATTTTTGGCGTTCGGTAAATTTAACGCAACTGATTTATTGATCAAGCCGCCGGCTGCCAAAATTTGCCAGAGCTGCCGGACACCGATGAATGGAAATCTCGGCCCGCGGTAACCGGCGCGCGAACTGATATTTCGATAAGTGGGATTCACGAATAAAAGCAGGAATTTGGGCCGCCGCGCGCCGGAGCCGTGAATATGTCGCAAAATATTTTTGCTTAGGCGGCAAAAATTGCAGCGGTCAACTTTTCGATATAGATCGCTAAGCGCCACGTTAAAGCAAATAATCTTCCGGATTCAGCACGACGCCCACCGGGACCAAGCCGGCCGCGGGCGGTACGGATTTCATCTGGATCGAAGGCGCCCAATAAGCGCCGAAGTGCAGGTGTGGCCCCGTGGCATAGCCCGTGGAACCCGAGTAGCCGATCAATTCTCCCCTCTTGACCGCTTGGCCGGGAGCAACAAGTTGTTTGGAAAGATGAGCATAGAGCGTGGCCAAGTCATTCGTATGGCGCACTAAAACATATTTGCCATACTGGTATTTGCTCCAGCGGCTGCTGTCATTATTATCCACGGCCATTACAACTCCGTCCGCCGCGGCATAAACTGGCGTGCCGATCGGGATGCCGATGTCCAATCCGTTGTGAGGTTTGCCTTTGTAAAGATACGAACGCTCGCCGTAATGTTGGGTAATGCGTCCCGGGCCGCCAAAATCCACCATCTTAATCGGCCAAGCAAAGACGCCGGCGCGTTCGGTCGGCAAAACGCTGGTGTCGAATTCCGAGCGCAGTTTTTCTTCGACGCGAGCGATCTCATCCTCAATCGCATCTTGTTGCTTCTTAAGCTCGCTGACCTGCTGTTCATAAACGGATTCTTTGCTCTTGGTTTGGGTCAAGATCGTATTCCTGGCTTCTTTTTGATCTTGAACGAGCGATTTTCTTACTTCCAGACTTTGCCGACGCTGTTCGATCAAAGTTTTCTTCGAGGCCACTTCTTCCACTTTGTCATTTAATCTGCCGTGCAATAAACGCAAATTATCAATATCAAGCGCCAGCTGGCTCCGCAAATTTGTGAGCGACTGCGCCTCAAATACGCTGTCGGCGAGGCTGCCGTTCTTTAAGAGCATAATGAGCGGCGAAGTACGGTCCTTCTGCTGCATCTCGCGCAGAATGTGCATGATTGCTTCCCGTTTCTCATCCACGGAAATTTCGATATCCTGGATGTCGTAGCCTAAGGAATCAATCTCAAAACCGAGTTTCTGGCTTGTGATCTCGTCGGATTTCATATAAAGCTCGAGTTGGTCGATATTGCGCTCCAGGGTTTTGAGTTCGCGTTGCAGCGAAAGCCGCTGATCTTTGGTTTGGCGCAGGCTCTCTTGGGTAGTTAAGAGCTCTTTATTTACGCGTTCCAGCTCTTCCGCGCGCGACCGGATCAGTTGTTCCAGCTCTCCGCGGCTCGTTGGCACAGCGAGCGGTGCCGGCGTAGCTTCTTCGGCCCTGGTTAAAGGCATAAGCGTGAGAACCGCGCCGGCAACCATGATTGAAATCAAGCGTTTCATAGAATTGAAGCAAGTTTGGCGAGCGCGAGCGTGAGCCTTCGCAGGGTTTCTTCTTTCTCCAGGACTTCGACGATCTGGATGGGGTCAGGCGAGGCCCGGAGGCCCGAAACTGCCACCCGCAAAGGCCAGAGCACTGATCCCCTGCCGTACTCTTCTTCGATTCCCGCCAGAACTTCCATCACTTTTTGCCGGTCGAGATCAGTGAGTTCGCTTAGCGCGGCTTGGATTTTCTTGAGAATAGTTTGGGTCGTCGCGGGGAGATCATTTTTCCACAGCAAGAGTTCAGGCGCATAATCCGGCAGCGAGAAAAAGAATTCCGTCTGTTCCGGAAATTCGCTTAACCGATCCAATCGCTCGCGTCCCAGTGAAACCAATTTATCTAACTGGCCATTCGGCATTTGGAGATGCTCCTCTTTAAGAAAAGGCCGCAAACGTTCCTTAAGTTCGTCATTGCTCAATAATTTAATATGTTCGCGATTCAGCCAATTCAATTTATGCTCGTCGAAAATCGCGCCGGCTTTCTGCGCGCGCTTTAGATCAAATTCCTTGACTAGTTCGGCTTGCGAGAAAACTTCCTGGTCATGCGATGGATGCCAGCCCAAAAGCGCCAAAAAATTCATGATTGCTTCCGGCAAGTAGCCTTCATCACGGTACTTCAAGAGCGAAGTTTCCGTATAGCGTTTGGAAAGTTTTTTGCGGTCCGGCGCGAGGATCAGCGGCAAGTGCGCATATTGCGGCTCGCGGAAATTAAGCGCGCGCTGGATGAGGATTTGTTTGGGCGTGTTCGATAAGTGTTCTTCGCCGCGGATCACGTGCGTGATGCCCATTAGTTCGTCGTCGACGGCAACGGCAAAATTGTAAAGCGGCGAATCAAGATGCCGCGCAATGACCATGTCGCCCACAAGCCCCATATCGAACTTTACGGTGCCGCGGATCAAATCTTTGAATTCGATTTCGGTTTCGGGAGTTTTAAATCGGATTGCCTGTGGCAATTTGCCGGTGGGTGACGCAGTGAGATTCCGGCAGTGGCCCCCGTACTTCGGCGGCAAACCTTCGGCTGTAAGCGCCTGCCGTTCGGCTTCCAATTCTTCTTTGGTGCAGTAGCAATAATATGCCCGGCCGTCGGCTAATAATTGTTCAAGATACTTGCGATAAATCGGCAATCGTTCGCTCTGACGGTAAGGTCCATAATCGCCTTTGTCGGGCCCCTCATCCCAGTTGAGGCCGAGCCAAGCCATAGCTTCGGCGATTTCCGTTTCGAACTCTTTGGCAGATCGCTCGAGATCGGTATCCTCAAAACGCAGGATAAAAGCCCCGCCATGCTTACGGACAAAAAGCCAGTTAAATAAGGCTGTACGGGCTCCTCCCAGGTGCCAATGGCCGGTCGGACTAGGCGGGAAACGCACTCTAATAGCCGGTTTTGCGGTCGAAACCATAATGAGGCCAGTCTAGCATTAAAAACGGCTCCAGCAAAGGATTTTGGGCCAAAAAAGGACTTATAAATAGCCTAATTTACCCCGTTACAAGGAAGCTGCGGCGCAAGACCTTTTGATAGCGTCGTGCATATGGTCTTCGAGACAAAATACTATGAACGTAATCTCGTGGCTGCTTTGTAACGGGATTTAGGCCATCAGGCGGAAGATCTCTTCGGCAATTACTTCTGCTGCCTTGGGCCTGGCGAACTTTTGCGCCGCGGCGGACATCTGGGCAAGCAAGTTCGGATTCTTCAACATCTCCTTAATTTGGTTCACGAAAATGCCCGGCAAGAGGTTTGGTTCTTCGATCACGGCCGCGGCTCCGGTCTTGGCGTACTCATAAGCATTCACGCGCTGGTGGTCATTAGCCGATTCCGCAAGGGGTATAAGCACAGCCGGCTTGCCCATCGCCGCGATCTCAAAAATATTGCTGCCCGCCCTCGAGACGATCACATCCGCAGCCCGCAAAGCTGTTTTATAATGCTCATCGAGATATGGTTTCGCGTCGTAGCGCGAAACGGCTTCCGTGCGCAGGGGTATGTCCGCGAGCGCCGCCTGCGAAAGCTTCTTCACCTCGGCGAAATTAGCTGCGCCGGTTTGGTGCAAGACCTGCGTGGCCTCGAGAAGTTCTTTTAAGAGAGTCAAGATAAATTCATTCAGGCGCTGTGAACCCTGCGAGCCGCCCAGAATTAAGAGTAGCGGTTTCTGCGGATTAAACCCCAGTTCATCCTTGGCGCGGTCTTCCGAGGTTTGATAAGTTGCGAATTCCTTGCGGATCGGATTGCCCGTAAGCGCAGTTTTCGATTCGGGAAAATATTTTGCGGCGCGCTCGAAACTCACCGCGATCCGCCTGGCGAAGCGGGCGGAGACAAGATTCGTGAGCCCCGGCGCGGCGTCGGATTCGTGGATTAAAACCGGTATGCGGTAAAACCAGGCCGCGAGCACGACCGGCAGGGCGCCCGTGCCGCCCTTCGAGAAAACCGCGTCCGGCATAAACCAAAAAACTTTCCATAAGGCTTGGCAGAGGCCAAGAAAGAATTTGGGCACGTCAACAATGTTCAGGATCGAAAAATACCGGCGCAGCTTGCCGGAGGCAATATTTACGGTCTTCAAACCGGCGGACGTAACCAGCTCGGCGTAGGCATCGCTCGGCCCGAAGTAGCGCAGATCGAGCGCAAACTGGTTTTCCGCGGCGAATTTTTTGATTTCCTGCGCGACAGCCAAAAGCGGATAGATGTGTCCCCCGCTCCCTCCGCCCGTTAAGAGCACTCGCGCCGTGGTCATGATTTAATCATAGCACACCACCTATCAAACAAATTAAGCTGGTTATGGTTTGCATATCATAACTTTACTATCCTAAATTACGATCGTAAGTTAGGATAGAAAAGCAACTTGTTTTTTCTTGTTTTCAATTTTCTCATATTTCTCATATTTTCTAATTCGCGCGAATTAGAAAATATGATTTAATGTTGGACTATTATAACAACTTTCGCCCGCCTTCACTGAAGTTTCGGCGAGGCTTCGACATGTTTTTTTACGCAATTTCAGCATTGTAGCAAGCTTCGCAATAGACTATTTCCGGCCTGTCCGGCGCGTAGCTGGTTTGAAATTCGTTGGGACAAGGCGAATTTCCATGGAAGTGTTCGATTGTGTTCAAGTATCCTCTGCTCTCTTTGCCGCCGCATTCGCAGTTGCGCCGCCAAAGTTTATTATTATTTCTCTCCGCAAGTCTTGCATAATGCCGACAGTTGGGGCACAAGTTTGGCAACGGCAGATTCATTTCTTTATAAAAAGCGATTTCTTCTGGAATAATTTTAAATGCCGTTACACATTCATGATGGCAAGCGCCTTTATGGCTACACTCGATAATTTCATCGCAGATGCTTTCTGTAACGTCGCTGATATGGTCGGGTATTTTGTCAGCTTCAACTGTAACCTCATATTTTTTAGTCTCTTGCGGACTCCAGGAAAATCCCTTTTCTATGGCCGCTTCTTTGTCTAACGGGAAAAACTCCTGTGCTGCCGAGATATTGTATCCCCACGGTGAAAAATCTATCGGAAAAACTTCCCCATACTTATAAACCCTGCCTTTTGCGTCAACATAAGGCATGTCGTCCATATGTTTTTTAATTCTGGGAATTAAATCGAGGTATTCTTCTCTAGAATACTGCTTATTAAATACGCAGTATTCTTTCTTTTTTAATCCGATACAGCCAAATGAATTTGAGGCAGTGTAGCAAAACATGCAATATTCAAGATCTTTACTGCCTGAATGAGCATTCCAGGAAAGTTTCACGTTATAGCCGCCGCTTCCAACAACAAGAGACTCATAAATTAACTCCGAGTTCTCTCCCCAATTCGTATAATCATAGCAATTTTTTACCGGTCCGCTCAGCATATTCTGGCAGTATTTCGAATCCTCGATTCCATGAACTCTGTAGCAGTTAAAAACGTTTTTAGAATTATATATGTATTCTCCGCTTACGTTTGCATTTTGGTATCCATGCATATACTTACGGGGAAAAGTTAGCCATAATTTTTTGGCATTATTTTTAATCTGCTCAACCGATTTACGAGAACCGAAATTGAATTCTTTTAATTTTTTACCATACTCCTCTTTGGAATACTGTTGGTTGAAAATACAATATGATTTTCGACGAAGACCGATACATCCAAGACAATTATTGCAGCCTACGCAATCTTTAGAGAAAAAGACATTCTGACAATTTTCACAATCGGTAATGAAAAATGATTTATAGCACCTTTCGCAATTTAAAGCGTCATAGCACAACTCGCAGTTAGTCGTCATGTGGCCGTCGAAGCACCGCCTTGAAGCCGTATCCCAAATTAGATACGCTGAGTCTTCAGTATAGGTTGAGGCACGCACCAAATAGCAATTTTTTAAAGAATGGGCATTCGTGCAATAGAGACAGTTAGACATGTTCCGAATAGAATGAGCCGGAAAAGGAACGCTTCGCATAAGTTCTTGAAATTGGACAAAAAATGGCTTGTTCCAGTCATAATCTCGTCCACAGGACAGCGGATCCCAAGCATCCGAATTCCAATAGTTGCGCTCATATATTTTAATTTCGCTTTCAGTTGGGAAAAAAGAAAATATCATTTGTCCGTTATGTTCATCTCTCTTTTTGAATAAATGCCAATCGTTTCTCCAACTCATGCGCCTTTGCAACCGGCAGTCCGGACACCATGTCGGCGGCGGGACTTTGATTTTCTCGTAGAACGCAAAATCGTCAGGTTCGATCGTAAACTTGCTATGGCAATTTTGACAAATTTTATTTTCAGTATTATTCATACTTTTTATCCCGACCGCAGGTCGAGGATCCTCGATAAATTAGCAATCTCCTGATTGCATTTATCGGGACAGTTTTGACAAGCTTGCACCGAGTCTGTCGAATGTGTTTTTGTTTCTGAATTCATGTACTTATTTAAGTGCTATGCTATAGCATAGCGGTTGTTTAAATTGCTTCTGTTAAAGAAAATTGTTTTCGCGATTTTTATATTTTTTACGCCGGCGGGCATTAGGCAAATTCGCTTAAATAACACTTTTCACAATAGATGATCTCCGGGCGCGTGGGCAGATAACTGGTTTTAAACTCATTTGCGCAGGGCGCGCTGCCATGCACGTGCTTGGCAGTGTTTTTGTACCCGCCTTTCCCGCTCATTTCGCCTGCGCACTCGCAGCGGCGATGGACTAGGAGCGAAGGATTTTTTACAGTCAGCCGGTATTTGTGGCGGCAATAGAAACAGCGGCGCGGAATTGGGATGTTTTGCCGGCGGTAGAATTTGAGTTCCTGCTGGACAATGCGGTAATTGCGGCCGCAGTCGGTGCAAGCAAGAATCTCGTTTAAAATCGAATCCGGCACATCGCCGATCGCATCCGGAATTTGCTCCGGCTTCATTGTCTCTTTGCCTTTAGTGAATTGCAGTTCAGCTTGCCATTTGTAGCCGCGCTTTTCGGCTTCCACTTGCGTAAGCGGGGAAAAATCCTGCGCCACAGATTCGTTGTATGAGAAGTAGGAAAGTTCGGCCGGGAAAAATTCGCCGAAGGGATATGCAATCCCCTGCTTGTCGGTATATGACTTAGCGTTCATCTCCGCGATGATTTTTGCGCGCAAGGCCTCATATTCTTCCTTGGGATAAGGCTTGTTTAAAATGCAGTACTCGGATTTTTTGAGTCCCACGCAGCCGAAAACATTGGCGCAGGAATGACAGGAGTCCACATAAGCCACGTCGTTATTCTTCCAGGAGAAAATCGAGAAGAAACTGCGGTTTGAATGATCGGGCGTGATGCCTTCGTAGCATTGCGTGAGTTCCCCGCCGATGCTCAAATCATAGGAATCTTTCGGCTTGTCATCGCCCTCGCAATAACGGCAATCCTCCCCTTTTTGGATATTAAAGCTGTCGCGCACGTTCTTACAGTGATCGATATAATCGCCGGTACAGTTCGTGGAATTGTAGAGATTGGAAAATTTGCGCGGAAACTTCAGCCGAAACTCCTCGAATTCTTTGCGGGCGCGTTCTTGGCCGTTCCAGGTGTCCAAGCGGTAACCGGCAAGAATCTTTTCGTATTCTGCTTTTGTGTACTGCTCGTTTTTGAAGCAATGCTGTTTATGCCGCAGACCGTAGCACATAAAGCAGTTTGAGACGTCGTGGCAACCGTGGCAGAAAGCCGAATCTACGACCGCAACGCCGTCGTAGGCAAATTTGGAGTTATAGCATTGCTTGACGTAGACCGCTTCATACATCCGCTCGGAGTTGTCAGAGATATGGAGACAATCTATCAAATCTTTGCCTTTGACGACGTACATCGTGTAAAGCGAATCTTCAATTTTCCAGGCGATAAAAACCATGTAGCAGTTTTTGCCAAATGCGAAGTCCTGCGTATATTCGCAATTTACGCTCGCGATGCCGTCGTCATTCACAAGCGCCAAGGCAGGAACTTTTTGCTGCAGCTCGGCAAACTGAACGAAAAAAGGCTTGTCCGAGTTATATTCCTGGGCGTACGATTTTGGCTCCCACTTGTCCGACCACCAACATCTCTGGCAATAGACGACTTTCTGTTTGTCCGGAGAAAAAACGGAAATTATTTTCTTGCCGCAGAGATCGCATTTGCGCGAGTAAAGCGACATATCATTCCGCCAGGCCAGGCGGCGCTGCTTGCGGCAGCGCGGGCAGAAAGTCGGCGGCGGCACGCCAATCTTTTCGTAAAAACCCTGATCGTCGGCGTCAATCACAAACGAATTCTTGCAGTTTTTACAGTTGTTTGTTTTTTTGGCTCATAGATGTCGGGCGCTGTGCTGTAGCGCAGCAATGTTTATGTGCGAAGTTTTAGAAAGTTTTAGTTAGAAATTGGTAATTAAGAGTTAATCAACTGTACTTCGAGATATTTACCGCCACGCCGCTCATCGTGAGGAATACGGCCAAGGCGGTTCCGCCATAACTTATAAACGGCAACGGTACGCCGGTCAAAGGCAAGAGGCCCGAAATCGCGCCCATATTCACCAGGGATTGCAAAGCCACTATTGACCCGAAACCGACAAGCACAATTTGGCCAAAACGGTCACGAACTTTTCTTGCCAAGAGGAATATGCGGACGACAAAAAGCCAAAAGATCACAATTAAACTCCCAGCGCCAACGAAGCCCAATTCTTGAGCGGCAATTGCAAAAATGGAGTCATCAAGCGGCGCGGGCAAAGAAGTTGCTTTATTGGTTGACTTGCCATAACCCAAACCGAAGAGCTTGCCGGAACCGATCGAGATCTTGGCTTGTGTGACCTGGAAACTTGCTCCTTCGGAATCCTTCGAAGGATTCAAATATGCCAGAATGCGCTCGCGCCGATAGGGCGTGAACCAGATAAGCAACGTGAGCGCAATTAGTCCCGCCGCTCCGATACCCAATAAGTGCGTAATCTTCGCGCCGCTCACGAAATACATTATGGCCGCAGCAAGCAGAAGCACCCCCACCGTACTCGTAGCGGGCTGGAGCACAAGCAAGCCGGAAATGATTCCGGAGATGAGCAGGAACGGCAGAACGCCTTCGGCCAGATTCGTGCGGTTCATCTTGGTATTCGCGAGCCAGGCGGCCAGATAAAGAACAAACGTGAGCTTCAAAAGCTCGGATGGCTGGAAAGAAATCGGGCCCAGCTGCAGCCAGCGCGCAGCTCCGCCGGCGTGCAAACCCAAACTTGTAAAGACAAGCGTGAGCGCGCCGAGATTTAAAAGCAGAAAAATAAAAGCGATCTTCCGATAAAGTTGGTAATTAAGTTTAAAAGTAACGAAGAAGCCGACGAGGCCGAAGGAAAGCCCGTAAAGCAATTGGTGTTTTAAGTAATAATAACTGTCATTCCATTTGAGTTTGCCGAGATCCGACGAAGCGCTCGTGAGAATCACAAGTCCGGCCACGGCAAGCATAAAGACTAAGGCTAGGAGGAAGTAGTCAGGATGATGGCCGGATTTTGAATATTTTAGCTGCATAATTTTATTTTAGATTCTGGGTTCCCGCCCAGCTAGCTGGGCGAGGCTCGCCCAAGGCGGCTAAATTCTAGGTTCTAAGTTCCAGATTCTAGATTCTGTTCTCACCCAGCGTGGTGCAGAGGTCGACCAGCCAGGGCGCCCGTATATTCACCGTCCCGCACTGCAACTTTCCCGTTAATGATAACAAAGCGGATCTCGGGCCTGTTTCCTTCCAAAGCGAAACCGACGAGATCGGCGTAATTACCCTCCACGAGTTCGCCGCGTTTCTTTAACCCCAAATAACGGGCGGGCGTGAGCGTGATCTTGCGGATCGCTTCAGCGAGGGCCAGTTTTTTCTCGGCCAGCATCTTCTCGAGGAAGATCGGAAAACCGCGTTCGGCCGCTTCGGTTTTTAAGATCCGCTCGCGCCCGAAATCATCAAAACTGGCGCTAAATGAACTAACGAGCGAGCGCGGATGCGCGAGTAGATTCGCAATCTTTTTGTCATCAATGCAGTCATAGGCGATCCAGGCTTTTAATTTCGTAAGGTGCATCAGGCGAATCAGCATTTCCTTGTGGCTCTTCGCGCCGTACTCTGTGCTCAACTCTCGCAGCGTATGTCCAACCAAGGAATCATGGCTGGATGCCTTCAGGACCCGGAAACGGCCGGCGTCAATCTCCGGCAAATCGCGGATCACGCGCGGTGCCAGCCACTCGTCCAGCAAACGTTCGTGCATCTCCTCAAAGCTTGCGGTTTGCAGCCAGTTCGGCAAGAAGGTGTAAAGCGGTAAAACTGCTGCGGTAGTGGGACCGGTCGTAAAGTGCATCGGTTCGGGATGCGAAGCATCTTCAATAAGCGCGAGCAACTGTTCAAAATCCTCGTCATGCTTGCGCGGAAAAATATCGTTAACAAGAATTTTAACTCCAGTTTCCCGGCCAAGCTTAATAATTTCCTTGAGGCCATCTGCCTGCGTTTGCTTCGTACGCGGCGAAAGCGAAAGAAAACCATTGTGTTTGCGGCTTACCTGGCCGCAGAGTTTAAGTTCGCCCCAGGGAATTTGTTTGGCATAAACAGAGCGCAAGTCAAGCGACGCGCCATAGGCGCCTTCGCCCAGCGAACGATTCAAAAGTTTTTCAAATACTATCA
>ERZ1292629.1478-Hain-H43-01um-R1-1478-length-22594-cov-6_pt1 | contig 22594 bp, 22 predicted proteins | sample MGYA00564399_ERZ1292629 | MGnify/ENA primary metagenome ERZ1292629 (study PRJEB36523, sample SAMEA6512636) | groundwater metagenome | collected 2019-01-08 | study: AquaDiva: Metagenomics assemblies of 32 groundwater samples | reverse complement strand
CCCCCCCCCCCCCCCCCCCCCCCCCCCCCCCCCCCCCCCCCCCCCCCCCCCAATATTTTTAGCATACACGACGGTAGGAATGTTTGACCATTTCTTTTTCACAATTACCAATGGAGAGATAATGTGGTGGCTGACAATTGGACTTTTACTGGCAAATACATACAATAAAAACGAAGTTGGGCGCGCTTAGCTCAGGGGTAGAGCATCTCGTTTACACCGAGGGGGTCGGGGGTTCGAATCCCTCAGCGCGCACCAGTATTAAACTTGTCTTTTGGGGTGAGGTGGGGTAGAAATAGGCTAGAGAAATTGAAAATTTTAAATACAGAAAGGGGAAAGTGAAATGACTAGGGTAGTTTTTTCGGATATTATCAGAAGTGATTTGGAGGTTTTTTACGAAATCGGATTGAGCGGAGACGGTAAGGCGTTGTTGATTCACCTTACTCCGGAGGCCTTTGACTTTATCGTCGATCTACTGAAGCCGAAACTGCCGCTGGTTGAGAGATATGAAAAATGGTTTAAGGAAAAATTTCCGCTTTTTGGGGATTTATTTATTCCTCCGAACCGAGAATGTTGGGGATTTGGCGAGGTATTGAGAAAAACGGAAAGCGCCCATCCGGGCTGGGTTTCCTGGCTTTGTCCTCTACCGGTTATTTTAGAAAGAGAAGAGGCCGAAAGAAAGAACGCGTTTTATAAACGGAATGAGGAGGCGGGAGAGATTCCAGAATATTTTCCGCTGGAGACAAACAACGAGGAAGCGGAGAGGATAATTTCCACGCTTGATGTTTTGTTTCTATCGGTGATTTTTATTGGCGAGGAAATGAGATTATTAAGAGAAAACAAGGATGGATTATCACAACTGATGTTGATTGAAGGACTTCAAGGAGGAGGTGGTATGTCCTCGTGTGGTTTGTGGCTAGTTGTTTCAAAAAAGGTGTGTGAGTGGCTGAGTAAAAACATTGAAAATATTGCTTTACGGCAAGAAATTAGAAGGGTGATGATTGGGTGTTATGAAGCAATGTGGCAGGAGCCGGTTTCTGATTTCGCGCGACATGATTTTCGGGTAATGATTAGAGAAGGGGGTTTGATTCATCTTTCCTGTCCAGGAGATGCTTGCGGCATTGACCCGGAGTCTTCGGTAACCATGTTTAAAAAAGATGATGGGTATGGATATAAGATGAGCCCACATAATATTGATTGTAAGCTGCAATTACTGACTCTATTAGGCGGGATGGCCAAACTTCATGATTTGGCCCGCGCTGATGGTGTCTGATGTTTGATATTAACGCTCCTAACAAGGGGCGTTTAGTTTTTAGATATAATGAGGTTTACACCGTTAGAAACAATAATTCTAACGGGGTTTACCGGCAAACATTTTTTGAGAAATGTAGTGTTTAAGCGGTAAGCGAGTGATAGAAGACAAGACAATTCTCTACCATACGTTGACACGGTGAGAATTTTTGGTTTATGATTTTATCCAGCAACACCTTTGGTTGCCGAGTATAGAGAAAGGAGGAAGAGAATTTTAATGAGGTTGGGGGCAACTAGGGGAAGTTGAAAACAAAAAAAGAGAGGGAAAATAGCATGGCGGAGAATGACGTATTAGAACGATCGCAGTGGCCGGAGAATGATTTTAATCTCCAGGTAGTTAGAAAGTGGAGAGAAAAACATCCGGAGATAGACAATGTTGGTGTTTGCGCAGAATGCGGAAAAAAAGTTGAGGAAAAAATAAAAAAGAAATTTCCGCAAACAAAGTTCTGCAAAAAACATCAGCGGACTAACTGCCGTGGTTGCGGTGTAAAAATACCGCTAACCCGCCGAAAGGCACGAGTGGATGCGGAGTATTGCATTATGTGTCAAATGGAAAGAGAAAAGAAGGGAATGAATTGAGCGGCGCAAACGCGCGAGTTTTTTAATCCCCTATCCTGAAAATGGGTGGGGTTTTTATTTATAAAAAAATAAAATATTAAGGTAATCCCTCGACAAGCTCGGGAAGTAATGTTTCGCTACGAGCAGAGTAAAAACAAATCAGAATTTGATTTTGACATAATTTAGATTATAAAGTAGTATAATAATCAGAAAATTGATAACTTTCTTGCGGCAGGGAAAAAGAAAGAGGTGATTGTTTATGGATGGTCAATGGATTAAAACAGACGACGCAAAAAAAATTTTTAATCATTTTTTATCCAACGCAATCACTGTAAAAGAAGCGTTGGATCAACTGGAAAAAAAGTCTGTAAATCACTGTGAAAATAAACAACTTGAATCAGACGTTGAAGAAGATGTTGTTTTGCACTAATCCCCCTACCACAAGTTAAAAACCCTTTACATGAAATGTGTGAGGGGTTTTATTTTTTTCATTTTTATAGTTCGGCAAATTGCCGAACTAAATTGAAAAATGTTTGTCGGTAAACATTGTTCTTAAAAATTTTGTTTTTCTGTACTTTTTATGTGTACAGTGTTTGCCAGCAAACACTGTACATGAGTTATTTTGTATGTTTAATGTTTATCGGTAAACACTGTTTTTATATGTACAATGTTTACCGGTAAACATTATTTAAGGAGGTGTAGTATTTAAGCGTTAGTTGGCTTTAATTTTTATGTTTTTTGTATGTTTGATGTTTATAGATAAACGTTTGTTTTTTGTGTACAATGTTTGCCGGCAAACACTTTATATAGAGGCATAGTATTTAAGCGGTTATTGGGTTGTTTTTTGGTATACTTATAAATGTACGGTGTTTACCGACAAACGCTGTACATAGATATTTATGGCTGAACATATAAAAATAGGTAAAATTGGGGAGGAGATCGCCTGTGGATATCTTAAGAATATTGGGTATAAGTTGGTGGAGAGGAATTTTAGAGAGAAATGGGGTGAAATTGATATTATTATGATAAATCCTAGAAAAATTCTTACTTTTATTGAGGTTAAAACTCTTAAAACTAGTGAATTTTCCGATGTGGATAATTCGGCAGTTCTGGGGATAACTCCGGAAAATAATATGACGTATAGGAAATTAGAGAAGGTTAAGAGGACGAGTTATTTGTACGCTAATTCTCACCCAGAGCTTATTTATAAGGATAGGGGATGGCAGATTGATTTGGTGGCGATAGATTTGAGGGGAGATGGCCCTTATGAAATAAATAATAATAGTTGTCAAATAAGGCATTATGAGAATGTTAGTTAGTTTTTAATTTTAATTTAATGATTATGTATCTTTGGTAGTAATAAAAACGCAAGCACCTTTCTTGCGAGACACGTGTATTTTCTGGCTAGAAAATCACTCTGACTCGCACCGCCGTGCTCCCCGCCCGAACGGCCGAATTTATTCGGTCGGGCTGGCGCGCGGTCTCGCAAGAAAGGTGCTTGCTTTATTTAGTGAGTATCCTGTTTATAATGTAGCGGGGTTGACAGGGAGGAAATGCTTGGTATATAATGGCGGGGAATGGTTACTGGCGGTCCGCGGAGAGCGGGCCGTTTTAATAAGTAGAAAGTTTAAAGTCGAAAATTAGTGATGGGATATTGAGCTGGATTCCAGCTTTCGCTGGAATGACACAAAAAAACAAACGTATGAATTTAAAAGAATTAGCGAAGGTAATTGACCAGATAGCGGAGGAGAAAAAAATAGACAGCGAGAAAGTGCTGGATATTGTGGAGACGTCCATAGCGGCCGCTTACCGCCGAGAGTACGGACATAAAGGAATGGCGATAAAGGCACGTCTTGATTTGAATACCGGCGAAACGGAGTTTTATCAAACAAAGACAGTGGAGGATGAGACAACGGTGAAAATAATGAGTGAGGAGGAGATGCGGGCGGAAGCGGAAGCGGGAGTAGGAGCAGAAAAAGAAGGGGCACCGAAAGAAGAAGATAAAGAGGAAGGGGACGAGAGGCCGCGCTATAATCCAGACCGGCATATTTTGATTGAGGAAGCAAAAAAAATAAAGCCGGAGGCGGCGGTGGGAGAGGAGATGAGTTTTGAATTGCCGGCGCCGGAGGCGGAGTTTGGACGGATTGCCGCCCAGACCGCCAAGCAAAACATACTACAGAGATTGAGGGAGGTGGAAAGGGTGTCGGTAATGGAAGAGTTTAAAGACCGCGAGGGAAGAGTGGTTTCGGGAGTAGTGAGACGATTTGAAAGAGGGAATGTATACGCGGATCTGGGACGAACAGAGGGAGTGATGTTTAGGCACGAATCAATTCCGGGCGAACACTACCGAGTAGGGGAGAGGTTGAAGTTTTTAGTAACGGCCGTACAAGACGAGATTAAGGGACCGAGTATCGTGCTTTCGCGCAACCATCCTAAATTCATCAGCAAATTATTTGAAAGCGAGGTGCCGGAGATAACGGATGGAACAGTGGAAATAAAAGGAATCGCCAGAGAGGCGGGAAGTAGAACTAAGATAGCGGTGGCTTCCAACGACCCGGGAGTGGACGCGGTGGGAAGTTTTGTGGGGCAGAGAGGCACGAGGGTGATGGCGGTAAATAATGAGGTGGGACAAGAGAAAATTGACATAATTGAGTGGTCGGAAGACCCGGAGGCGTATGTGGCCAACTCCTTGTCGCCGGCAAAGGTAACAGGAACAGAAATGGGAGAAAGGCGGGAAGTAAAAGTATTCGTGCCGGAAGACCAGTTGTCGCTGGCCATCGGACGCGGCGGACAGAACGTGAGGTTAGCGGCGAAATTGACGGGATTTAAGATTGACGTAAGATCAATACTCAAACCGGAGGAACAGGTGGAGGGAGGGGTAGTAACGGAAGAGGGAGAGAATGCAAATAAAACTCCAGCTCAAGAAAATTCTGATACAGCAGCGGAGCCGACTACAGAAGAACCAGAAACAGTAGCGGAAGGGGAGGAAAAGGAAATAGAGCAAAAAGATGAAGACGAAAAGTCCGTAAAGCCGGAGGAAAAAAATGACGAATAACGAATTATCAAACGACGAATATAGAATTATGGGAGAGGAGGGGAATGACAAGAAGAATAAATAAAAGATTTTGATTTCTGTGGATACGGGATCTTGACGCCTAAAGGGGTCGGAGTCCGACTAAGCGTCAGACTAGCAACTAGGGAGAAGATTCTTCGGCAAGGCTTCAGAATGACAGATTAAAAATTAAAATTAGGGAATAAAAAAATGAGTGAAATAATTTATTATTTAATATTCGGGCCGGTGATTTTAGCGATCGCTTACAGCGCGTATATCGCGTGGTGGATAGGCAAGCAACCACAGGGTAATGAGAAGATGAGAGAGATTTCCAGAGCAATTTTAGAAGGGTCAAGAGCGTATTTAAACAGGCAGTATAAGGCGGTGGCAATAGTCGCGGCGGCGCTCTTGGCGGCGGTGGCTTATTTTATAGGGGTGGCGGAGGGAATGGGGTTTTTAGCGGGAGCGGCGGCGTCAACTTTAGCTGGTTATGTGGGAATGAACGTGGCCGTAAGGTCAAACGCCAGAACAACGGAGGCGGCCAAGAACGGACTCAAGAGGGCAATGGAATTGGCTTTCCGCGCGGGAACGGTAACAGGACTGATTGTCGTGGCGATGGCACTTCTCGTCACGGCAGGATTTTATTTGTATACGAATAATGTGGGCGTTTTAATCGGCATGGGGTTCGGCGCCAGTTTGATTTCGGTCTTCGCCAGGTTGGGAGGAGGAATATACACAAAAGCCGCTGACGTGGGAGCGGATTTAGTGGGAAAGATGGAGGCGGGCATTCCGGAGGATGACCCGCGAAACCCGGCGGTGATCGCGGATAACGTGGGCGATAACGTCGGCGATTGCGCCGGAATGGCGGCGGACTTATTTGAGACATATACCGTAACGATTACGGCGGCGATACTTTTGGGAGTGGCAATAATGGGAGGGGGAGTATACACAATTTACCCGCTGGTTTTAGGAGGGTTGGCGATATTAGCTTCTATTGTTGGAACTTTTTTTGTGAAGATAAGCCGAAAAAGCGGCGGGGAGGAGGAATGGCACGCCAACAGAATTATGGGAGCGCTATATAAGGGGTTGTGGGTGTCTTTGGGGCTGTCGGCGGTGTTGTTTTATTTCGCTTCAAAAGCGATGTTGCCAGCGGAACAATTCACGAGCCTGTTTTACGCGGCGGTAACAGGATTGGCGGTTACGATTTTAATGGTCGGAATAACCGATTACTACACATCGGTTAAGTATCGGCCGGTTAAAAGCATAGCGAAGGCGTCGCAATCGGGCCACGGAACAAATATCATTATGGGGTTGGCGGTGGGAATGGAGGCAACAGCGTTGCCGATCGCGGTAATCGCCGGAGGAATGATTTTGAGTTTTTATCTTGCCGGCATTTACGGAGTGGCGGTAGCGGCAGTGGGGATGCTGTCGGTGGCGGGTATGATTGTGTCCATTGATTCATTCGGTCCGATAACAGACAACGCCGGCGGCATCGCCGAGATGACGGAGGCGCCGGAGGAAATCAGAAAGGTGACGGACGCGTTGGACGCGGTAGGAAACACAACTAAAGCGATAACCAAGGGATATGCCATTGCTTCGGCGGGGTTGGCGGCGCTGGTACTGTTTGGAGGATACGCGGAAGAGCTGGCGGAAAAAGCGGTGGCGTTTGACCTGCGAGACCCATATCTCTTAGCGGGATTGTTTTTGGGCGCGGCGGTACCGTATTTGTTCGCCTCGATGGCAATGAAATCGGTAGGGAAGGCGGCAGGAGCGGTAGTAGAAGAAGTGCGCCGGCAGTTTAGAGAGATACCGGGAATTATGGAACGAACCGCCAAGCCGGAATACGGAAAGGCGGTGGATATAGTTACTAAAGCGGCGATTAGGGAGATGATAGTGCCAGCCGGAATACCGATTGCCGCGGTGCTTTTGGTAGGATTTATTTTAGGGCCAGTGGCGCTGGGAGGCCTTTTAATCGGAGCGATAGTGGCGGGACTTTTTGTGGCGCTATCAATGACTTCCGGCGGAGCGGCTTGGGACAATGCTAAAAAATATATAGAAAAGGGGTATGGGGGCGGCAAGGGTTCGGAGACACATAAGGCGGCGATAACGGGAGACACGGTCGGCGACCCTTATAAGGACACGGCTGGGCCGGCAATCAACCCGCTGATAAAGGTGATGAATATTGTGGCGTTGTTAATAGCCAGTTGGCTGTAAAAAAAGTTATGGCGGAAGAAAAAATAGAAGATAAAGGAGACGGCAGTTTGGCGATAGAGATAAAACTACAAAGGGAAGAATTTAAGGAATATTGGGAGGCGGCGGAAGCGGCAGAAGCAAGCCAGGTAGAAATAAGGGGGTTCAGACGAGGACAGGCGCCAGCCGAGATGGTGAATCCTTACCTCAATAAAGAAAAAATTTTTAACGCCGCGGCGGAGATGGCAATTAAAAAAACACTGAAGAATATAGTAAGCGAAAAAGAATGGACGCTGGTTGCGCCGCCGCAGGTGACAATAAAAGAAGACAACGAAGGACTGACATATGAGGCCAGAGTAGTGCCTTTTCCGGAAGTAAAGTTAGGCGAGTATAAAGCGGCGGCTAAACAAGCGAATCAGGAATTAGGAGAAAAGCTAAAAAACATAAAAGTCACCGAGGAGGAGGTGGAGCAAGCGATAGGGTGGCTTAGGGCGTCACGAGAGAAGAAGCGGGAAGGGGATAAAGAAAAGAAAACGGAATTGACGGATGAGGAAGCAAAAAGTTTCGGCAATTTTAAGAGTGTGGCAGAACTTAAAGACAGTATTCGCGAAGGGCTGGTGGCGGAAAAAAAGGTAAGGGAAGCGGATAAAAACCGCGCCAGAATATTGGAGGAGGCGATAAGAGGAGCGCGGTTGACGGTGCCGGCGATGATGACGGAGAGAGCGGCGGAAAATATGAAGGAGGAATTGAAACAAAGTTTGAACGAGGGGAATATAACTTTTGACGAGTACGTTAAAAAGTATTATGAGAGCGGGGAAAAATTAAGTGAAGCTTTGAAACAGCAGGCAGAAAAGGAGATAAGAGCGCATTTGGTTCTGGACGCGATAGCCAAAGAAGAAAAGGTGATACCGACGCAGGAGGAGACGCAAGAGGAGATGAATCGTCATTTAGCAGCAGTGTCGGAGAGTAAAAAAAGGGAAGTGAATTTGCAGCAGTTATATGATTTTGGTTATGGGAAAGTGAAGAATGAAAAGGTGTTTAGATGGTTGGAGAAAATATAAGTGGATGATTTGATAGTATAGTAGGTTGTAAGTGCGGATGACTCACTAATGTATTTTCGCTACCGTCCATTCTCCTAGTTCCGATAGCTTCGCTATCGAGAATCCTCGATTTTTGTGAACAAAAATCGGGACGAGAGAATGGACTACGCCTCGGTCTCGCTCCCGAGCGCTCAAATTGAGAAATTTAAGCGCTCAGACCGTGCCCGCTCGACCTCGGATGCGCGCTCGAATATATTAGTGAGTTATCTAATTAATATTGTAATCGTATATCAGTGAGATGCTTTTTAAGTTGCCAACCATAGGGGGATGGAGTTGGACTTAAGGTAGTTACCTCAAGGTAACTTTTATTTATAGATGAATTGTGGTTTATGTATTTGACGGTAGTGGAATAATCGTTTATTATAAAGAATATGAATTTAATTCCGACGGTAATAGAGAAAAGTCAGTTTGGGGAGAGGGCGTTTGATATATATTCACGTCTTTTGAAGGAAAGGATAGTGTTTTTGGGCGGGCCGATCGTAGACCCGGTAGCCAACACCATTATCGCTCAATTGCTGTTTTTAGAGCATGAGGACCAGAAAAAGGACATTAAGCTCTATATCAACAGCCCGGGCGGGTCGGTGACGGCGGGAATGGCCATTTACGATACGATGCAGTTTGTAAAGCCGAACGTGTCAACGGTATGCGTGGGTATAGCGGCGTCAATGGCGGCGGTGCTACTGGCGGCAGGGGAGAAGGGAAAGCGGATAGCCCTGCCTAATTCACAAATAATGCTGCACCAGCCAATGGGCGGATTTGAGGGACAGGCGAGCGATATTGAGATAAGCGCCAAGCAAATTTTGAAGATTAAAAAGCAGATAAACGACATTTTAGTCCGCCACACCAAGCAGTCACCCTCAAAAATAGAAAAAGACACCGACCGCGATTTTTACCTGTCAGCGGAAGAGGCGAAGAAGTACGGGATTATTGACGAGATTGTGAAGTCAAACGGGAAAAAATAAAGAGGAAATAGCTTGCCAATATACTCTCGCTACCGTCCATTCCCCCAGCGAGGGAATGGACTACGCCTCGCCCTCGCTCCCCCCTCTCTTACAGAGCAGGAAAGAGAGGGGAACCGTGCCCGCTCGGGCTCGGATGCGCGCTTGAGTATATTAGCGAGCTATTTATATGATCTGATTATAATTAGAAGATGGAAGTTGGATGAAATGGAAGTTGGATGAAAAAGTAATCCGCCTAGGGGGCGGATTTTTATTTTTATTCAAGGATGGGTTTGATTTTGACGTGGCGGGAGCGCCCTTCGCCATCGCTTTCGGTGCGAATGTCAGGATGCATGGCGAGCTCCATATGAATGAGGCGGCGTTCGTAGGAGTTCATAATAGGGAGAGATACTTCGTTTTTAGTCATGATGGCTTTGCGAGCGGCGGCGCGGGCTAAGTCGGTAATGATGCGTTCGCGTTCCAAACGATAGTTGTTGACGTCCACACAACCTAAACTCACGCCGATTTTTTTGGCAATCAACTGGCCTAAATGATTGAGGTTTTCAACCAGCGGCGGCAGTTGGTCTTTAATGAAATATTCATTATCAATGAAGACGCTGAGGCGACGCAATTCTTCGTTCCATTCAACTCTAAAGTCGCCAATGTTCATTAAGGCGATAATTTGTTCAAGGATTGGTTTGATTGTTTTTGTTTCCGTCTGGTCCATGTTCTTGGTAGTTAGAGTCGGATAGAGAGCGATTGATAATAAGCTGCTGGAAGATAGAGAAAGCGGAAGTTGTTATCCAGTAAATACCGATAACCGAGGGGAGATTGATTAAAACGAGGAGAGTAACAACCGGGCCGATAAAAGACATTTGACGCCCTAGGCGTTCGGCGGAAGAAACGGCGGCCGCGGGTTGCCGGCGCGGCAGACTAAGGCGGGCCTGAAGGTACTGGAGAGCGGCGGCGACAACGACAATTATAATACTACTTTCTTTTAGATTTATCAACCATAGAAAGGTGAAGTCAACATGAAGAGGCGCGGAGACGAAGGAGTAGAGAAGAGAAAGGTTGTCGGGAGTTAGACCGCGTAAAAAAACAAGATAAAGAGCAATCAGCACGGGCAGTTGAATAAAGAGAAGGCCAAAGCTGGAAAAAGGGTTGACGCGATGTTTTTGATAGAGAGCCATTATCTCTCTCATTTGCTTTTCTTTGTTGTTTTGATGGCGATCAGTAATGTCTTTTATTTGGGGTTGAATTTTCTGCATAATCGCCTGGCTGCGGCTGGCTTTATGGAAGAAAGGAAAGAGAATAATCCGGATGATGACGGTAATGATAATAACCGCCAGTCCCCAACTACCAAAGGAAAGATGGTTATAAACCAACACTAAAGCGTTGAGGATGGGACGATAGAGAATTTCGTTAAATAAAAAAGTCATAAGTTAGAGATTGGAGAGTAGAGAGGAGGCCTCTTTAGTAATTGGAATCAGGTCGACGGAGGTTACTCCTTTTTTGACAACAACAACAATGTCATGGCCGGGAACACGGAAAGCGCCGGTTTTTCTGATAAGTTCAAAGATTTCTCTTTTGAGGCGGTGGCGAGCGACAGCACGCTTATCATACTTTAAGCTGACAATAATTCCAAAACGGCTGAAAGGGAGGGAGGTAGGGGAGAGGTTTACGGACAGATAACGTCCGGAGCGGCCGAGGTGAGAGGGACGGGGAAAGGAAGAAGAGGACAGTTTATATTTCTTGGCCAGCATAAGATAAATAATATTGGCTGGCGGGCAAATTTGTACTAAAAAGTAATGATTAAATTAAACGGCGAGGCGGCGACGGCCTTTGCGGCGGCGGCGGGAGAGAACATTGCGGCCGGTAGGGGTGCGGCGGCGTTTCAGAAAACCGTGGGTGCGGCGGCGTTTTTTCTTTTTAGGTTGATAAGTTTGGGACATAAGCGCTATAAATGTAGCAGAATTAAATAAAAAAATCAAAAGTGGGAGGAAGGTAGAAATGTCATTGACACGGCGCGTCAACGGCGTTCCTACAGATTTTTAGGTTGGAAAGAGGAGTGGGACAGGGTAAAATAAACTGACTAAATTTGACGGGGTAAGTGTTTTTTAAAAAAAGAGAGTATAATGTTTCTAAATTAATATGGAGTTGGAAAAAATTTGGGAATCGGTATTAGGGGAAATGGAAGTTCAGCTGACTCACGCTAATTTTCATACCTGGCTTAAGAACAGTAAATTAGTAGATAAGGACGATGCCGGCACTTTTGTGATAGCACTGCCAAATAATTTTTCAAAGGAGTGGGTGGAAAATAAATATAATAAAAATATTTTAAGCGTACTGCGCAATTTGGATTCTTCCGCCAGAAAAGTGGAGTTTGTGGTGTCGGGGGGGATATTTAAGGCGTTAACATTGTCGCATAAAGCTAAAACGGCTTATATGCCTTCCGCGCAAATGATGTTTCCGGAGTTTAAAATAAACCCGAACACCAATCTTAATCCTAAATATACATTCAAAAACTTTGTGGTGGGATCGGCTAATGAGCTGGCTTTTGCCGCCGCGCAGGCGGTAGTAAAAAATGTGGGAGTAAAGTACAATCCGCTGTTTATTTACGGAGGGGTGGGGTTGGGAAAAACCCATTTAATACAGTCAATCGGCAATGAGATTATGGCTATGTATAAAGATGTGGTTTCCGTCAAGTATGTGACTTCAGAAAGGTTCGTTAGCGACGTGGTTTGGGCTATAAAAAATAAGCGGATGGAGGATATAAAGAGCCGCTACCGGAACGTGGATACTTTAATTATAGACGATATACAGTTTATTGGAGGTAAAGAAAAGACGGAGGAAGAATTTTTTCACACTTTTAACGCTTTACACTCAATTAACAAGCAGATTATAATTTCTTCCGATCGTCCACCCAGTGAATTACCAACGTTACAGGAGCGCTTAAGAAGCCGGTTTGAGGGGGGAATGACGGTTGATATCAGTTATCCCGACTATGAGATGAGAATGGCGATAATAAAGACAAAATTGCAGGAATGCCACCATTCCCTGGACGAGCCGGTGGTGAGTTTAATAGCTAATAAATTAACCAAAAACATAAGAGAAATAGAGGGGATATTAAATAAAATAATATTCGTAAAAGAAAGTAAAAATATACAAATTACGGAGGAAGTGGTAGAAGATATAATAAGTAAAAACAATCAAAGTAATAAGAATGTTAATCCAAATAAGATTATTAAGGCAGTAGCTGATTTTTATGAGGTCCCAATAAGTGATTTAGTAGGAAAATCAAGAAAAAAAGAGATAGTGGAACCAAGGCAGATAATAATGTATTTACTCCGTAATGTTTTAAGTATGTCTTATCCTTTTATTGGGGATAAGGTGGGGAAGAGAGACCACACAACCGCTATCCATGCCTGTGAAAAAATAAACAAGGAAATATTAAAAAATAGTAATTTAAACCAAAAAGTTAATTTAATAAAGGAATTAATATACAAGAGTTAAACATATTATTAACATCTTATTATATATTAAAATACGTTAAATAGTGGATAATTTATTGTTTTTAACAGGAAAAGATAAAGTATTACTATAATAATAAATATATATAATATAAAGAGAGTTAGATTTTAAGAATGAAATTAGTATTTGTAAAAAATAATTTAAAAAGAGTGGTGGAAATTGTGGCAAAAATTTGCAATGAATCTTCTAATTTACCAATACTTAAGAATTTATTAATTAAAGTTGATAATGGAGAGATAAAACTATCGGCGACAAATTTAGAGATAGGAGTGACACAGATATGTCCGGGAAAGATTATTGAGTCGGGAGCGGTAACAGTACCAGCTGGTGTTTTTAGCTCAATAATTTCAAATCTAACGAGTGAGGTGGTTAATTTAAGCACAGAAAAAGATAAATTTAACATTCAAACGGATAATTATGAGGCACAAATTCAAACTTTAGCCGTTGATGATTTTCCGATTATTCCAAATATTACCAATAAAGATCCAGTTTTAATTTTACCAGCGGCGAGATTAAAAGAAATAATAGCGCAAGTGATGTCAGCGACGACGTTTTCCGAATTAAGGCCAGAGATAAACGGAATTTTTATATCGGCAGAAAATAATGAATTAAGAATAGCGGGAACAGACAGTTTTCGTTTAGCGGAAAGAATTATTTATAAAGACGAATTTTCTCTGAAGGGCGATGAGGGTTGGTCTTTAATTGCGCCGCTTAAAACAGTAAACGAATTAATTAGGGTTTTACCGGAAGGAGAAGAGGTTAAGATTTATATTGATTCAAATCAAATTATGTTTTCGGGAGAGGGGGTGATGATAGTATCTCATTTAATTGACGGTAGTTTTCCTGATTATAAACAAATAATTCCAAGCGCTTACGATACAGAGGTGGTAGCTTTAAAAGAGGAGATGGTGACGGCGCTTAAAGTAGTCAGTGTTTTATCCAGTAAAATATCGGATGTGACTCTGGCCGTGAATAAGAATTTTATAGAGATTACATCAATGAGTCAGGGGGTTGGGGAAAATAAATATTTAGTGCCGGCAAAGGTGGCGGGAGGAGGGGGAAAAGTTGTTTTTAACTGGCACTATCTTTTATCCGGTATTAGGTCGGTAAAAGGGGGAGAGATAAAATTGAAAGTTAATTTTAAAGACAAACCGACGGCAATAAAGGATTCAAGTGATGATTCTTATATTTATATTCTAATGCCGGTGAAGTCGTGATCGGTAAAAATAAAAGAGAGAAATAAAGTGACTCTGGCCTTAGCTAGAGTCAATCTCTGGGTCGAGCGTAAATAAATTTTAATTTGTTCACGGGGTTGACAGATAAAGAGGGTTTTATATAATCACCAAATAAATAAAAGGTCGCGTTATAAGCGTTTATTTATTTTTATGGCAAGTTTATTTAAGACGGAGATTGAGCCGGTATTGGTGGATGAGGATGAGGAGATAGACGGCGATGACACGGATATAGAAGAGGGCGAAGACGAGGAAGAAGAGGAGGAGGAGGGCGACGATAAGTTGGGAGGAAGTGAAGGGGTGGGAGATGAAGAGTAAATAAAACAACTTAAAGAACGTGAGACCCTTCGGGAGAATATAATTTTGTACCGGAGGGATTAACAAAAAAATAAAATATCTCTCACTTTTAACCAAAAATGGGAGATGTTTTATTTTTAGACATTAGTTGAATTAGGTGATAGATTAGCGATAAAGGAGAAATGAGGATATGAAAAACACATTAGTGATAATGGCTTCGGCGGCGGTGATAGGGCTTTCAATAGCGCTGGTTTTTGTGGCTTATATTTCGGTTGATCTGCCGGATTTGGACCAGATAGCCAATCGGCGCATTAATCAGTCAACAAAGATTTATGATCGGACGGGAGAGGTATTATTGTTTGAAATTCACGGGGAGGAGAAAAGAACGGTGGTGCCGTTTGATAAAATACCGGATATAGTGAAGCAAGCGACGATAGCGGCCGAAGATAAAAATTTTTATGAGCACCCGGCGTTTGATTGGAAGGCGCTGGCGCGTTCGGTTTGGATTGATATAACCCGTAATAAAAGAGTTGGCGGATCAACCATAACCCAACAGCTGGCCAAAAACGTTTTTTTGTCGTCAGACCGGACGATTACCAGGAAAATTAAGGAGTTGATAATCGCGCTGAAACTGGAGCAACGATTTTCAAAAGACGAGATATTGGGCCTTTATTTAAACCAAATTCCATACGGGGGTAATTCTTACGGGATAGAAGCGGCGGCGCAGACATATTTTAATAAAGCGGCGGCGGAATTGACGTTGGGGGAGGCGGTGATGTTGGTAGCATTACCGCAGGCGCCAAGCTACTACTCTCCTTATGGGGCGCATCAAGATAGGCTCAAGGAGAGACAGGGGTACGTTTTGGAACAGATGGAGGAGATGGGGTATATCACAGCGGAGGAAAAGGAGGTAGCGCAGGCAGAAGAGATGATTTTGGCGCCACAGTCAACAACAATCAAGGCGCCGCATTTTGTGATGATGGCGATTGACGAGTTAAATAATATTTACGGGGAAGATATGCTACAAAACGGCGGACTTAGAGTTGTTACAACTCTGGACTGGGAGATGCAGCAGACGGCGGAGGAGGCGGTGAAAAAGGGGGCGGAGAGGAACTGGGAGATGTATAAAGGCAGGAATGTGGCTTTAGTGGCGCAGGAGGCGACTACGGGCCAGATTCTGGCGTTAGTAGGGTCGTATGATTACTTTGATATAGAGAACGAGGGCAACTTTAATGTGGCTTATCAGGGGTTGCGCCAGCCGGGTTCGGCGTTTAAGCCGTTCGTGTACGCGACGGCTTTTGAAAAAGGATATACGCCGGAAACAATACTGTTTGATGTGCCGACGGAGTTTGACACAAGAGGCGGTCCGGAGGATACCTACAGCCCGCATAACTTTGACAAGCGTTATCGCGGACCGATTAGCATGCGGACGTCGCTGGCGCAATCGGTAAACGTGACGGCGGTGAAGACGCTGTATCTGGCGGGTATTGATGAGACGCTGAAGACGGCGGCGGACTTTGGCATCACGACTTTAGGCGACCGGAGCCGGTTCGGGTTGTCGCTGGTTTTGGGCGGGGGGGAGGTGAGGTTAACAGAACTGGTTAACGCGTACGCGGTTTTTGCCCGCGACGGAGAGAAACACAAGCAACAGGCGATTATTAAAGTTACCGACAGTACGGGTAAAATTTTACAGTCGTACCGCGATGAGACGGCGCGGGCGATAGAGCCGCAGTACGCGCGACTAATCAACGATATTCTGTCGGATACGGAAGCGCGCTCCGGGCTTTTTGTGAATAGCTTGCCACTGACGGTTTTTCCAAATTATCAGGTGGCGGTAAAGACCGGCACCACCAACGATTATGTGGACGCGTGGACGGTGGGGTATACGCCGGAGTTGGTGGTGGGGGTGTGGGCGGGGAATAACCGGCGGGAGCCGATGGAGCAACAAGGGAGTTCAATACTGGCGGCGTTGCCGATATGGAGCGATTTCTTCCGTCAGGAGGTAACTAAGTACGAGCCGACGGTGTTTCCGCGGCCGGAGCCGACGACGGCGGAAAAGCCGATTTTGAAGGGGGACTATCTTTTCGGCAAGCAGATACACAATATTCTTTTTTATGTGGATAAAGACAGTCCGGCGGGGCCGGTGCCGCAGCGTCCGGAGCGGGACCCGCAGTTTGAGAGATGGGAGGCGGCGGTTTTGGAGTGGGCGCGGGTAAATCTGCCGGATTTTAATTCGTACAATAAAACGGCGCTTTACGATTATAAAAGCGCCGGAACGGGAGCGGTGGTGGTGGCAATAACGGCGCCGGCGGCGGGAACGTTTGTGGCCGGACAGACGACGTTAGCGGTCAAAGTGACAGCGCCGAGCCAGATTAAAAAACTGGAACTTAAGATAAATGATGTGGTCAGAGATACGCAGGCAGGGGATTTTGGAACCAGTTATGAATATAAAAAGATCATCACTGCTCGCGATCTAGGTTTGCAAAACAAGGTGACGGTTACGGCTTGGAGTGAGGATGGGCAGGGAGAAGCAGAGGTTATTTTGTATAGGTAATTTGTGTTAGATAAAAGACGGGCGCGGCTTCGGGCGGCTTTTTCCATAAGACACGGGTATTTTCTGGCTAAAAAATCCCTCTGACTCGTCCCGTCGGACTCCGCGCGGTCTTATGGAAAAAGCCGCCCTCGCCTCGGTTTACATATTTGATTTTCTTTTTTAATGATGACTACAACCTCTATTGGGAGGTAGAGGTTAGACTTAAGGTAGCCCGTCTAAGTTTTTACTCGCACAAAAATTTTGGCAGGCTTTTGTTTATAACAACAAAGCATAAAAGAGCAGGAGTCCTACATACCGGCGGCGAGAATGGCGATAGCGAGAGCGTCGCAGATATCGTCAACACCTTTAATTTTGGTTTTAAGAATAAGTTCAACGGTGGTTATGATGTCGTGTTTGCTGGCGCGGCCGGAGCCGGTAAGGAGGGACTTAACTTCAGTGGGAGAAAATTCCTGGATGGGGAGGAAGGCGGCGGAGAGGACGGAAAGAATAGCGCCGCGCGCCTCGGCGATAGAGAGAGCAGTTTTTTGATTGCGAGAAAAGTAGAGAGTTTCAATAGCGGCTCGTTCAGGGTGGTAGAGAGAGATAATTTCCTTGAGATGGGAGGCGAGAGAGGAGAGGCGAGAGGGGGCGTCGGGGCCGGTGGAAGAGAGAATACCGGCGGCAAGCAGGGAGAGGCGTGAGCCGTCTTTTTTAATTACGCCGTAGCCGCAGCGGGTAGTGCCGGGGTCTATTCCGATTACAATCATAAATATAAACTCTAAATCCTAAACAATATCAAAATTCAAAATTACAAAGTAGTTAAGAGGAAGCGGGGAAGATGGAGACGACGTCTTCATGTTCTTCCAGAAGAGAGACGAGAGTGGCGAGTTTTAACTTAGAGTCGTGGCTGATAGTTTGAGGGAATTTGGCTTTGCAAAAGTTTACGGGTTCCGGAGTGAAGGCCCAGCGGACACTGCCGGGTTCAGCCCATTTGGCGCCGTTGGCTTCCAATAGGTGCCGGACTTCGCGAAGAGTACGGTTAGAGTTGTCGGTTAGGGCGGTAATGATAATAGCGATACCCTCGGGACCGTGAGCTTCAATAACGAGTTCTTCCATAGGAGCGGAGGAGTCGGCTTTTTTTATAGCCCGCTCAATGTTGTCTTTGGGGACGTTGGCGGCTCTGGCTTTTTCCACGGCAGTGCGGAGGGTAGGGTTGAAGTCAGGGTTAAGGTCGCTGGCGCGGGCGGCGGCGGAAATGGCTTTTAAGAGTTTACTGAAGACGGTGGATTTCTTTTTGTCACCGGCTTCTTTTTGGCGGGCGACATTTTTAGCGTGGGAGTGGCCGGACATACCGCTATTTTAGAATAAAATAGCGGAAGCTCCAAATTCCAAGAAACAATAACCAAATAATTTTTTAAATAAACAATAACCAAACAATTAATAAATTAGAATATTAAATTACGAATAGCGAATTAAGAATTAAGGGATAGTTATTTAGTTTTGCGCACTTAATGAACATATGGTTATTAAGTGTGGAATAAATTAGGAAAAAGAAAACCCGCGGGCCGTTGAGGAGCGCGGGTTGCGAGACGGTGCGGGGGCTACCTATCGGTAGCCGTAGCCGGCGGCACGGCCGGCGTTGTAGGCATTTTGCTCCAGATCTCTCTGGAGCTCCTGGCGGCCCTGGCCGTATCCTTGATGGTACGAACCTTCGACGCCAGGGTTGTTGCCGGCGGGCTGGTAATAACCGCCTTGGCGAGGAGGTTGTCCGGCTTGAGACAACATCTCAAGCCCGACGCCGATCAGGGCGCCGGTGGCGGCGGTGCGACCAACATCTTTGCGCATGGCTACGCCAGCCAGCGCGCCGATGGCTCCGCCCCGAACCATACCGGGGGTGACCGCTTGTTGGAGAGCGTAGCCGACGCCTCCGGTTTGGTCATAAAAACCTCCGGAGATGCCACCGGAACGGCCGTATTGTGAAAACTGGCCGTCGGTGACACAGCCACCCATGAATACAAAAAGAAGCGAAATTGTGAGAATTGTGGTAAGAGATTTCATGGTCTCTTACCTCCTTTCTTTTTAAGATGTCAATTTTGGTTAATTCTGGTTATATTATAGCATAGTTTATGTTGGTTGTCAATAGTAATAAAGGGGGTATGGGGGGGTGTTTTAGGGAGTAGAAGAAAGGGGTGATGAAAGTACTAAATAGCGACGGTAAATGGTTGGCTTATATATTGACGATCGTCTTAGGTATAAGCAAAAGGGGGAGGGGGTGGGGGTTAGTAAAAAACTAAAAATAAAAAAGTTGACGTATAGATTAAAATATACTATAATTGGCACCAGCTGTTTGATACCTAAAAATGGTGCTTTTACGGCAAAAAACGAAGGAAAAAACAGAAGGAAAAAACAAAGGAGGAGAGCTCATGAGTAAGATAGTCATACTTAAGGCGCAGTTAGGAGCGCCGCAAGTCATTGATGACCTTCTACAAAGGGTGGCGATGAAAAATTCGCCGATGGCCGATTGGATAAGGAAGCTTGATACCATTCCCATAATCAGGGAGTGTGTGGAAAACGCCTTAAACAGATTGGGCGAAATGGAAGGAATTGGAAGATGTAAAAACATCACCGATTTCTTCGGTAAAGCCTACAACGGGAAACTTGACGGAGCTTTGAGGACAGATAAATTTCCAAAGGGATTGGGAGTCAAGGTTACGGACCAAGGAGCCATTGAGTTTGTCGCCGACGATTATACGTCGGGTTGGAAAAAGGAAATTAAACGCCTGCGCGGCCTTTTTACGGACGCGTTTCTGGCGGAGATTACTTCTTCCATCGGAATTGACGTGGACTTCCGTAAGTGGAAAGCAGATGAAAGAGGAAAGTCAACCTCCAAAGCCAAGGCAGCCGTCTATGAGCTGACAAAAAACGGCACCTTCAAACAGATATTTGGCTCTATCTCTTCCGACGCCGGCAAACTGCGCTTAACACAAGCCCAGATCAAGGGCTTTGTGATAAAACATCGCCGGTGGCTTCGGACATACGGCTACGCCATTTTTTTCCTGTTCAAGTCCAATAACGATTTCTTTGTGGCTAATGTGAGCGTGGGTTCGGGCGGTTCGCTCTTCGTGGGCGTCCGCCGATTTGATGACGGCAGCGGCTGGGATGCTGATCTCCGCCATCGGGTGGTTATTTTGAAACTGGCTTAACCCTTGTATACTTGTTTTCTTAATCTCTTATATTTCTTTAAATATGGGGGATTTTTTTATAAGATATTAATACGACCATTGGAATCCGCGGCTATGGCTTCGGGTTATGGTTGTTGAGGGAAAAATCCTTCAAATAAAAAATAGCCAGTTAAAGTTTGACTTGGGGAAAAAAAAGGAATAGGTTAAAATAAATTGGTTCTTTTTTAACATGTTACAAAATAACTCCACAGCGCTTCAGGAAAAACTGATTCGTTTTAATCAACGGGCGGAGGAGCGCGACGCGGAGCGGCGAGCGGCGAAACAAAGGAGACCGTATTTGAATATTGTGACAACGCCGGTGGAAATAGAGGCGTTGCGATTAGTGCCCGAAGAGAGGGCAAAAGAGTTAAAATTGGCCGCCGTAAATTTAGTCAACAAAGACCTGATTGTGGCGGTTTTTGATTTGGGGGCGGCGGGAGTGGCGGAAGAGCTGGCTCGGTTGGAGAAACTGGGATACAAGCCGGATATTTTTGTGACATCAATAGCCGGATTGAGGCATGCCTGGAGTTATTATAAATATGTGACGGGGGCGGCGGGGGAGATAATCGGGCGAGTGGAGCTTAACGTGGAGAAACTGCAGACTTTAAAGAAAGAGATGACGACTATGGGGAAACTTAAGGGGCGGTTGGAAGAGTTTAATTTCAATAAGGTGCCGGTAACGGAGTTTTTGGAGGCGGTTTTCGGAGGAGCGCTGGCGCTGGGAGCGTCCGATATACACTTTGAGCCGGCGAAGACGAGAGTTGAGGTCAGGATGCGTCTGGACGGAGTGTTGCACCAAGTATTGGGAGGGGAGAGCAAGCCTTTGCCGAAGGATTTTTACAGGCAGGTGGCGTCGCGGATAAAGCTGTTGGCGGGACTCAAGTTAAACATCACCGACGAGACGCAGGACGGCCGGTTTACCATTGCGATAGGGCAGGACAATGTGGAGGTGAGGGTGGCGATGGCGCCGGCGGAGTACGGGGAGGTAATTGTGATGAGGTTACTTGACCCAGAGACGATATCGCTTAACGTGACGCAGTTGGGATTCCGGCTCTCCGACCAAAAAACGATGGAGGCGGAGCTTAAAAAACCCAATGGGATGATGCTGGTGACCGGGCCGACGGGAAGCGGAAAGACGACGACTCTCTATGCGTTTTTGAAAAAGGTGGCCACGGCGGAGGTGAAGATTATCACGATTGAAGACCCGGTGGAATACCACCTGGAGGGGATTGAACAGACACAGGTGGACGCGGAGGCGGGATACACGTTCGCCAGCGGCTTGAAGTCAATAATGCGGCAAGACCCGGACGTGATACTGGTGGGGGAGATAAGAGACCAGGAGACAGCGGGGATAGCGGTGAACGCGTCGCTGACGGGACATTTGGTATTTTCCACGCTGCACACCAATGACGCGGCGGGAGCGATTCCGCGGCTAGTGGATTTAAAAGCGGAGGCGTCGCTGATTTCCGCGGCGCTGGATTTGGTGATTGCCCAGCGGCTGGTGCGGAAGTTATGCGAGAAGTGCCGAGAGAAACAGACGGTAACTCCGTCGCTTAAGGAAAGATGGGAGAGGTTTATAGAAAAACTGCCGGAGAGGGTAAGGAAGGAAGACGGTGTGAAGGTACCGAGCGTGATTTACGAGACGCCGAGACAAAGGAAAGAGTGCGAGCGGTGTGGCGGGACGGGATATAAGGGAAGAGTGGGGGTTTTTGAGTTGTTCCGGATAACGGATGAGGTGGAAAGAATAATCGCCGAGAAGCACGCGGTATTAGATATAAGGGAGATGGCGAGGAAACAGGGAATGGTGACGATGCAAGAGGACGGGATGTTAAAGGTGCTGGCGGGCGTGACGAGTTTGGAGGAAGTGGAGAGAGTGACAGGAGAGATAGAATTTTGAAAATTTAAAATGGTAGATTGGCGGTTTACCAACATATTTTCTGTTTGCGGTAGTAGGAAGCCAATCTTTCTATTTGCCGGACACGGGTATTTTTTTGCTAAAAAATCCCTCTGACTCGCTCCAGTCGAGCTCCGCGCGGTCCAGCAAACAGAAAGCTTGGCTTCCACGATGCTGTTTAGTGTGTAATTAATATATTGACTGACAACACATCTATGCGCGCTTAAATATATTAGCTAAACACTACTCATGCAAGTTTAAGTTAAAAGGGTTTCTCGTTAGAAACTAGCAGGTATGCGGTTTAGTAAATAAAAAACTCGTCTTTCTTAGTTTATTTTTATATTTTAGTGTCGGTATCTCTCGACTAGTGGGGGGTTGTTGGGGAGAAGGAACTAAAAAACTTGGATCTGTGGGCGGCCCGGCGAAGCCGGGGTGGTGTGTAACTTCTTAAAAAGAAGAATTAGAACTAAACAGAGGTGAGGATTAGCGTGAACCAACCCTTCCTAAAGCGTAGTTTAGCTCCTGCCCACAGATCCAAGTTTTTTAATCAAAGAGAGGCGAGATAGGGTAATTTGTCCAAAACTGCCTTATTATAGCATAGTATTGATAATGAGTCAATGGATAGCGCTTATATTCAGAAAAAGCTTCCTTCCGAGACACGGGTATTTTTTTGCTAAAAAATCCCTCTGACTCGCTCCAGTCGAGCTCCGCGCGGTCCAGCAAACAGAAAGCTTGGCTTC
>ERZ1292629.708-Hain-H43-01um-R1-708-length-36555-cov-8_pt2 | contig 22611 bp, 23 predicted proteins | sample MGYA00564399_ERZ1292629 | MGnify/ENA primary metagenome ERZ1292629 (study PRJEB36523, sample SAMEA6512636) | groundwater metagenome | collected 2019-01-08 | study: AquaDiva: Metagenomics assemblies of 32 groundwater samples | reverse complement strand
AAATTTGTCCTCAAAAACTTCTTATCCGAAGCGCTTTGCATCACTTCCACTTCTCCCTTGTCTTGGAAAACATAAGTCATCACCTCCGAATAACCCTCATTTAGTAACTTGTTTCGTGCCCAAGAAATTTTCGCATAAGTTTCATTTACTTTGGGCTTAAAACCTGCCTTGCCCGAAGGTAATTCGGGCAGGTCTATCTTGGGTATATTACCTTTCACTTTGTCATAACCCAAAATTCTGCCGATCTCTTCCGCCATATCTTCTTCAATTGCCAAATCGAGCCGCATTGGAGGAACAATCATTTCGAATTTGCCATCACTCCCTGTGTATTGAAAATTATATCTCTTTAAAATATCTTCAATTTCTTTCACAGAAACGTCTAGACCCAAAATTCTAGAAATTTTCTTTGATGAAAAAGAAAGTTTCCTCTCTTCCTGCTTTTTGGGATAAACATCCACGATATCTTCAAAGATGGCATCTGGGCACATTTCTAAAATGAGAGCCGAGAGTTCCCGTAAACCATACGGAGCTAATTCAGGAGATAAATCATTTTCAAATCGCTTGCGCGCATCAGTAAAAATATTCAGGGCTTGCGCAGTTTTGCGCACAGAGACTGGATCAAAATTAGCACATTCAAGAATAATCTCTGTGGTATCCTTTGTCAGTTCAGCATATTTTCCGCCTTTTATACCGGCGATATCAAGCGCACTGCCATAATCGTCAGCAATAATCATCATCGTGTCATTTAACACTTTTTCGCCACCGCCAAGTATTGTTATCTTCTCGCCCGGCTTTGCATTACGAACCTGTAATTTCAAATTTTTAACTTTTCTTAAATCAAAAACATGCGCTGGTTGACCGCAATCCCATATCACAATATTGGTCGCATCTACAATATTATTTATACTTCTCTGCCCTATGGGCTCCAGATGTTTTACTACCCATTCTGGAGATGAACCAATTTTTACATTTCTTACAATTCGTCCCATGTATCGGCGACACCCCGGGGTATTGATTGTTTTAATGAGTTTGGTTGGTTTTGATTCTGGAATTTTGTATTTCGGCGTGGGGTCAACATATTTAATATCTAAAAGTGAGGCAAGCTCGCGAGCTACACCCTGATGTGAAAGTAAATCATGCGCGCGGTTTGGTAAAATTTTTATATCAAAAATATTGTCACCATCTTCACGCTTTTCGACGCTTTCTACTTCAGCTAAGTGATAGGTAATAATATCAGCAAGTTTTTCTGCAGAAGGAGTATCGGGTATATACCATTTGAGCCAATTGTAAGAGATTTTCATAAATTAGAACTGATTTAGCCTCAAGTCTCCCTGATAAAATAATCGCACATCAGGAATCCCCCACTTGATCATCGCTATACGGTCCAATCCCCCGCCGAAACAAAAGCCCTGCACTTTTTTCGGATCTAAACCCATGTTCTCTATAACTTTCGGGTTGGTCATGCCACCGCCCATCATCTCAAGCCATTGACCTTTAAACTTTGCAAAAACTTCTATAGAAGGCTCGGTAAAAGGGAAAAAGCTCGGGCGAAATTCAATTTCTATATCGTCTCCGAGCATTTTTTTATAAAAATTAGTAAGCACGCCCTTCATATTGGCGAGTGAAACTCCATTTTCGATAGTACCCAACATTGATCCATCTATCTGGAAAAATTGCATTTCGTGCGTATTGTCCGTCGCTTCGTTTCTAAATACTTTCCCGACAGAAATAAAAGCCGAGGGAATTCTGCCCGCTTTAGCTGCTTGTTCTGTCGCCCAAGCTGTCACACCGGTTGTATGAGTACGTAAAACTTTTTCCTTTTGACCTTTTATCCAAAAAGTGTCCTGCATGTCTCGCGCTGGATGGTCTTTCGGCATATTCAATATATCAAAATTATACCACTCACTCTCTAGCTCAGGACCGAGCGCTATCTCAAAACCCATATCAGCAAAAGCTTGATAAGCTTCTTCTGCCAACAGTGAAAGCGGATGCTCTTTGCCTCTTTTTATATTTTCACTCATTTTTTAATGATGTAATCTTTTTCTTAAATGGAAACTGCCGTCATTTTCATGAACTAATGTTAGATCATGCTGACCATCCCCATGATGATCGTGTACTTCAAAATGACTAGTATGATTGGTACGGTCTCTCTTCGCATCATCAAAAAAGACTCGCGCCTCTTCTCTGTTAATTTTGTCTTTTAAATAGTGAACCCCTCTCTTGGCTGATTCACTTTCTTCATCATATTTAACCTTGTGACCATGTATTTCTATTTCTTTAGTCGCCATAAAAAATAATTAAATTTATAATAATAAATTATATCAAAAAAAGACAAAATTACAAGCAAAGAAAATATTGTGCTACAATAGAATCGTGAAAAAAACTTATTATATTTTGATTGCCCTATTTCTATTCTTTATCATTGTCGGTGTTTACTTAGGCTGGCTCGACAACGGACCACGGTCTTTATAGCTACTTGTAAATCTCCGCTAGTTTGCAATATTCGCAAACGGTCGCCTTGCCATAGGAGTTATAATTGCACGGCCTATTAACCCATTCACCCTTTTTAACCAAGTTGTCATAATCCTCAATATCTTTCAGCAGTAGCTCAATTTCTTTCTGTGTTATTATCCTGTCGTAAAAAATTTCTTTTTTATTCTTCGCTTCTAGAAATTCCAGCCGGCTTTCTCGGACGCTTGATTTCGTTCCGTTTTGTATAAGATACGAGTACATAGCAAGCTGGCGGAGGTACGGGCTCATTCGGACACTTACCCCGCCCGAGGCAGAGTCTTCATCAAGTTTCTCTATATCACTTTTCTTCTTCACACTCCCAGTTTTGAAATCCGTTACGCGTAATTCACACTCAGATAAATACTCCACTAAATCTATTTTCCCATAAATATTTAAAAGTTGAAATTTATTGTCTTTGGTCGAAACGCTTTTTTCGGTTTCTCTTTGTAATTTTATTTCTGACAATCTGGTGCTTACCCAGCGGGAAACCACCCCCATTGCCTCTTTGTCTAACCCCAAACTCTCTAGCTCCCCTAGAGATGGGTTGTGCCCCAATTTTAAAATTTCATCAATCGCGCCATGTACCGCATTTCCGAATTCTAGACTTTCCTGTTTTGGCTCCGGCAATTGCAATAGATTTCTAAAATACCATTTCCACGGGCATTCGAAAAAATTATTCAGCAACGAGACGGAAACTTTTCTTTCTCTATATTTTTCCGCTACCAGTTTTATAAGGTCCAATGTGTCGGTATTTTTTACTGTTTTTATATTTCTTGGTATATTTTGAACCCTTTGTTTCTCGAAAATTTCTTCCGGCAAATCTCGTATTACTTTCCCGATTTCCTGCTCTCCGCCCCGGGAAGAATGAAGCGCGTAAGAAATTGTGCAAAATCTTTTGGCGCGAGTTATGGCTACATATAATTTACGCTTCGTAGCATCAACATCTTTCTCTAAAACCTTTTCGGCAATTGCTTCAGGTAAAACAAAGCCCATTCTTTTGCCTCTATTTAACGAAGATTCGTCCATATGCGCAATCCACACATAATCAAATTCTAATCCTTTAGAAGAATGGAGGGTTAGAACTTTTACTCCTTCCTTCTCACCCACAAGGAGAGGTATTGTTTCGCCGTAATTCTCCAATCGATCAAGAAAAGATACCAGCTCCTCTAAAGTAAGCTTCTGGTTTTTTTCTACTTCTTTTTGAATTAAGGAAAGTATTGTATCTAAGATCTCTTTACCAGAAACCAATTTATCATCATCATTTTTACTCTCTAAAAAAAATTCTGCGCCGACGGTTTGAATGATTGTTAATACATCTTTATTTTGAGCAAGTTTTTTCCATCTGGAAAGTTTCCCTATCCATTTATCCACGCTACTAGTTTCACCGAAAAGTTTTTGCAATTTTCCTTCTGATATTTTAGCGAAGGAAAATTCTCGCATATTTTGTAGAGCTAAATATGTATGCGCTTCAAGCGGAGTAATGCCAGAGGACTGGTCAAAAAAAGAAACCGCTAGGGCAGGTGCAGCAGCAGGATCACTAATTATTTTTAAAACTCGCAAGAACGCTTGCGCTTCGACTTCATCAAAAAGGTTAAAGGCATCAAGTGATGAAACTCCCAAGCCTTCCCCATGCAGTATCTTGAGCGCACTACGTACTTCTGAATTTTTAGGTACGAGTATAGCACAGTCACTTGCTTTTACTCCATTTTTTATTTTCTTTTTTATGTCCATGGCGGAGGCGATGATTTCATCATCTGGATATTCTGCTTCTAGAAGCCGGAGAGGATGATTCTCTTTGCTCTGACTCATTAATTTTTCCTCGGTCATGGTACTCCGGAGGAGCGCATGTGAAGCGTCCAGTATTACTTGGGTTGAGCGATAATTGTCTACTAGGGTTATAAGTTTTGAGTTTTTGAAAGTTTTTTTGAAGCCCTGGAAATGGTCAATGGAAGCTCCGCTAAAACCATATATGAGTTGTCTATCATCACCCACCACAAAAATATCAGGACTCTCTAAAGTGCCCCAAACATTCTTTAAAAATTGATTTTGAACAGCACTAGAGTCCTGATGCTCATCAACTAAAATATATAAATACTGCTCTCGCATATCCGATACTGTATCCGGAGATAATTCAGTAATTTTTACCAAGTTCTCTAATACATCGTCGTAATCAAAAACATTTCTTTCCTTTTTTACTTCTTCATATAAATTAAAAAATTTGACAAACTCTTCACTCCGCTTTAAGCCTTCTATTTTATTTAACACTTCTTTTTTAAGTTGCCCCTTGCTCTCACCTCTCTGTGAAATATTTTCTGGATCGCTCTCTAGGACCCTCATTTCTTTCTCCACTTCAGATAAAAAATACTTAGCGCCAACTCGTTCGCGTTTAAGCAATGTTATGAGTGATTTTAAATCAGAAAAATATCTGGCTCCATCTGCCCGTGGGCGAAGATATTGCCAATCGTTATTTTCTAAAATCTCACCAAAAATGATGGCTGTATCCGCATCGTCTAAGAGTGTGGGAGGCGTATGAAGACCTAGTATTTCATAATATTCCCCAATGATTTTCATGCCAAAACTGTGAAAAGTAAAAATATTTACTTTCTCTCCTGCTTCACCGATATATAGAGCAAGACGTTTCTTCATCGCCCCTACCGCTCCATTGGTGAAAGTAAGCGCCAATAAACCATCCGCCTTGATGTCTGTCTTTTTTAAAATATTGGCAATACGTAGCGCTAGAATCTGCGTTTTCCCCGTCCCCGGACCCGCCACCACCATCACCGGTCCATCTATGGTATCCACCGCCTCTTTCTGGGCTTTATTGAGCCTTTTATACTCTTCAGTGAAAACAGAAGTCATTCCCACATTATATCTTATTTAGTTCCATTTTTGACTTCCAAAAGAAAAATCCAATTATGATAAATGTAGCAAGCGGAGAAATATATTCCGGAATGTCAAAGCCAAAACTGTGTAATATCATGATGATGCCCAATACTAAAATAGAATACATTGCGCCGTTTTTAAGGAAAACATATTTTTTAATACGTTCTATGTTGCGAAGCGTCAGCTCTCTGACTAAAAGCGCGCCAAACCCATTGCCTAACAAAATCAGGGGTACCGAAAGGGTAAAGGCGAAAGCGCCTAGCACGCCATCGATGGAAAATGTGGTATCAATAATTTCCAAAAAGAAAAGTTTGGAAAGATCGGACTGTGTATTGTCAAGCATCTTTTTTTCTTGTTCCTCCGCGTTTTGCTTGAAGCCATGGGTGATAAAAAACAAACTGGATCCGACGACTGCGCCAAAACCCATTAAATTGCTTTGTTCGAGCGCGAACCAGGCAATAATCGAAAGCAAGACAGAAACAGTTGCATAAAACCATACCCCTTTTGACATAAAAAATTCTTCAGCTAGGGGTAAACCCATTTTTTTATCTTCTAGAAAAAGCCAGTGTAAAAAAAGAAAAAGTAGGAACACTCCGCCAGCAATAAGTAGTATTGGAGCTGATTGGTTGATAGATTCCAAGACCAATGGATCGCTCGACCAAGCAGCAGACAAAATCTGCATGGGAGAAAGCGTCGTATTGAAAGCCCAGACGATAATAAAAGGCAGAAGCCCGCGAACTAAAAAGACCGCAATGAACATCCCCCATGTCAAGAACCAACGCCTGGCTCTCGCTCCCATCGTATTTAAGACTTCAGCATTGATGATGGCATTATCAACAGATGAAACCGCCTCAAAGAGTGAAAGACCGATGATGGTGAATAAAGCAGAGAATATCATACTTGTGATTCATCAATCGTAGGCAAATTTACAACCGGCGTTGACAACGACCTGAAAAGATATATCAGTTGATCGTCTATTTTTTTAAAATTCATTCTGTTTGAATTATCTTTTTTAGTTAGAAGACCTTGTTCCCATATACCGCAACTTTACTTGCCGTAATCTGCATTTTTATTTCCACTGTTTTGCCGACAGAATATCCACTATAATTTGCATCTTCGCCGATGAAAACAGTAAGATCATAATCTTTATTCCTGTTTGCATCTTTCGTGTCTGCAAGTAGGATGCTGGGCTGTATATAGAGTTCGCAAGTTCCAGCGGCAACGCAAGGTGGTTGTGGAGGAATGCCAACGACCACACCGCGAACTGTAACAATTTTCTGATCTAGCGCCGATCTATGCTCAACGAGATATTTTACTGTTATTGACGTGGTAGGAATTTTGGTAAGTGGATAGTTGGGATAATTATAGAGACCTCCTCTGTCTTCATCTGGATTATATGGCTGTATCGTATCCGGCCCTGATGGTTTGAATGGATTTGACCATCCGCATGGAGCAAATTCACAATTTGGACCCGTACGGTTAACATAACTTCCGTCAGGGCAGAGCTTTGCATCTTGAGTACAAACAGTACTTGTAGGAGAAGTGCCCTCGTCCACCAGAGACGGTTGTCTATTGATAATCATATAACCTGCTATGCCCGCGATAATAATAACCGCAATAGCTCCCACAATCGTATTGATAAAACCTTTTTGATATTGATTTTGTCGTATATATTGGTTCATATGTTTTAAAAATTAATTATACCATGGTAATGGGTTAATTATACATCTAATTAGCCACAATAGACAATGGCTCATTCTCAACTGGCGGTGTCTGTTTGAAAATATCCGAACGGAACTCTCTGGGCTCGGCGGGCGGAATTCCCCCCACACCCCCCTTCCGCCCGCCTCGCCTTGCCTGCCCGACCGAAACTCTTGAGTGAAGGCGGGAACCGGAGCGGAAAGGACGATTTCAAGTTTTTCTTTGGCGGCTAACCTAAAACAAACTATTTAGTTGGCCTTTCAATGGCGGCCATCTCAAGCAGAACATTAGGTTCATCTCCAACGACCCAAGCATCGTGTCCTGGTTCGATAACTGCAAAATCACCTGGAACTAGTTCTACTTCCGTGCCGTCACTCATCACTATTTTTTGTTTTCCCGAGATAATGTACTTCAGATGACGCTTCTGGCAACTATCGGTCTTAACTACCGGTTTTACATGCTCTGACCATTTCCAGCCAGGCTGAAGTGTTTCCCGAAGCAAGGTAACGCTGGCAACGGTTACGGTTTCGATTTTACCTTTCTCAAAGGGCGTTGTTATTTTATCTGGAGAACCAAAGTTTTTAGTTTCTATGGATTTCATATTTTTTCACCTCCTTTAAATTTAATTTATATTATCGACCTTTTCATGATAGCAAAATTATTTCTTTCTTTCAAGAAAAGCCCGCTTCTGGCCTTGACTTTATTTCCCAACTGGCGGAGGGTGAGGGATTTGAACCCTCGATGAGATTGCTCCCATACCACCTTTCCAAGGTGGCGCACTAGACCACTATGCGAACCCTCCGAAAGTTTCAACTAGCTTAGCATATTTAAGAATTCTTTTTCACCTACAATTTTTACCCCCAACTTCTCTGCAGTGGTAAATTTAGACCCCGGATCTGCCCCCGCTACTACAAAGGAAGTATTTTTTGAAATCGAGCCGGAGACTTTTCCGCCTTGCGCAATTATTTTTTCTTTGGCAATTTCCCGCGACATACCTGAGAGCGTACCAGTCAAAACGAACGTCTGACCTGTAAACTTTCCTTTTTTCTTTTTTTCGGCTTTTTCTATCATCACGCCGTTTTTCTCCAGTTTGTTTATAAAATTCAAATTATTCTTATCTTGAAAAAAGTTTTGCAAACTTTTCGATACTGCCGGACCGATATTTTCGATATCATTTATATTAGCCAAGTCTTGCCTGGCCGAAAATATGATTTTATCCAAGGTGCCAAAATGGCGCGCTAAATCTCGCGCTGTCTCCTCCCCCACGTGGAGTATCCCCAGCGCCCAAAGAAATTTGGAAAGTGGAATTTTCTTCTTATCTTTTATTTCTTTTATGATATTCTCAGCTGACTTTTCTCCGAATCTCTCCAATGGCGCGATATCTTCCCTCGAGAGCGTAAAAATGTCTGCTGCATCAGTAATCAAACCCTCGTCTTTGAATCGCCTTAAAATCTTAGGGCCGAGTTCGTAGATCTCAAATACAGATACGAAATGTTCTAAGTATCTTTCGTCCTTGGCGGGACATTTTGAATTGACGCAGTAATGGGCGACAGATGCCTGCTCTACTGGGCTTTTCTTGGCAATTCTTCCTCCGCAGGCTGGGCAGTTGGCTGGCATTTTAAATTTTTTTTCTTTACCTGTACGCAAACGAGTCAAGACTTCTACCACTTTTGGAATAACATCGCCCGCTTTTTCTATAACCACGGTGTCCCCTATCCGCAGATCGAGACGATTTATCTGATCCATGTTGTGGAGAGTCGCTTTGGATACCAGAGAGCCCGAGACCTGCGTTGGTTCAAAGATTGCAAGCGGGGTTAGAACACCAGTCCGTCCGACATTAACTAAAATTTTCTTCACGATAGTCGTTGCCTTTTCGGCTGGATATTTGAAAGCCACTACATACCTGGGCGCCTTGCCGACAACACCCAGGATTTCCTGCAGTTTTAAACTGTCCACTGACACCACAATGCCGTCTGTGCCATATGGAAAGTTGGATCTTATTTTTTCAAATTTTTTTATGAAAGCGACAACTTCTTCCAGATTTGCGCATTTTGCTTCTAGCTTTTCAACCTTAAATCCAAGTTGGCGGAGCATTTCGTGTTTGCCAGAATGAAACTCTCCATCCGACAAAAGATCGTAAGCGATAAAATCCAAGTGCCTGTCCGCGACTAATTGGGGATCAAGCTGGCGCAGGCTCCCCGCGGCAACATTTCTGGTATTTGCAAAAAGTGGCTTGCCCACTTTTTTATTTTGAAGATTTAATTTTTCCAATGTTCTTTTGCTCATCAGCGCCTCGCCACGAACTTCCAGAAATTCTGGAAAAGGTTTTTTCAATATTAATGGAATTGAATTTATGGTTTTAAGATTCTCCGTTATGTCTTCTCCGATGAATCCATCCCCCCTTGTTGCTCCTTTTGTAAATTTTCCTTCTTGGTAGATTAAAGACACTGCGAGTCCGTCAAATTTGATTTCGCAGAAATAATCCAACCTTGTGTTTTGAGGCAAAAGTTTTTTTATTCTTTTCTCCCAATCATAAAGCCCTTCATAAGAAAAAGCATCATTCAGAGAAAGCATCCTATTCTGGTGTTTAACTTTAGCAAATTTATCGAGGGGTTTGCCCGCTACCCTATGTTCCGGCGCGTTGATATCTTCAAATTCGGGATATTGTTGTACTAATGATTCAAGTTCGCGGGTTAGGGATTCATAAATATCCGGAGTAACACCCTCTTTATTTTCTATGTGATAAGCATCTCTCAATCGCGCGATTTCTCGTCTTAATTTACTTATTCTTCTTTGAACTTCAGCTTCTTTCATAGAATCCGCTGCAGTGTTATGGTGTGCCGAAAACTTGTACTTCTGCTAAACTTAAATAACCAGCATCATTTGAATGCTGAATGCGAACGTATCGTCCCTGAGTTCCACCTGCAGAGATATTTGTGGATGGATTTGGATATGATGTCTGGTGATTATTCCAGGTCCCTGGTCTAGATTGGAGATTGGCGGGAGTATCTGAGGACAAAAATGGCGTATCTGAAATAAAAACCCAATAATCGGTTAATCGGTCAGAACAACAGTCGGTACGGTTCCAAATCGAAACAGATGTCACATTAAAAGATGAAACTAGATCCACTTCCCACCAAGAATAAGATCCTGAAAGTGAATCGGTGTGTGTAACTGAATTATTGCTCCAATTCCCATCGGTGTTGCCATCGACGGCTCTTTGTGGACCCCCGCCAAAAGCTGAAGTACTTTGTGTGGCTGTTTTACCCTCTGAAACATTCGAAGAAGGACCTTGAGGGACGCTAAAAGCTGATGTAACGAAAAGTTCACGCTCCACACGACTGGGATTGGTCGAATGGCACGTAGCATCCCCAATATTGTATCCGACAGAATCTATGGTAGCTAGCGCTGGGGTAACAGCTTTATTTTTAAAAACATTCACTTTTGCGCAACTTGTTCCTAAACTGCCTAGACCAGTAATTATAAAATCGTAGGATCCAGTATCAGCAGTTCCAACAAAAGAAATCGGAAGATCGGTCGATGTGCAGTTTATGGTGGCTGGATGGCCAACTCCATCTAGAGGGAAAGAACTTCCGGATAATTTATCATAGAATAAAGCGCATTCAGCGCCAGTATCAGCCGCAAGAAAAGCATCATTGCTGTTTCTAGAAGAAGTGCTAAAACTTATTTCTTTGAATGTTATATTCGCGACACTTAGCGCTATTGATAGGATCAGGCTTGTGAGTGTAACCGCAAAAAGTATCACAAACCCCGAACGAAAGCCCTTGGCTTCGTACGGGGCAAGCCCTTTTTTAAGAAAACTTTTAATTTTTAATTTTATTTTTGTCATTTTACTTGTGGGGTAGTGAGCTCTGCTCTACTACCCTATTCTACCCAATTGAATAAATTATCCGAAAAAACAATACTGTAAGTGCCAGAACCCTGGTTCCAATAAACGGTGGAAAAAACTTTCGTTTCATTGACGCTAATTTGAACTATGTTAATTTTTCTACTATAACCAGAGTACACCCCTCCGTTATAACCATACTTCCCTGTAGTAGAATCATAAAGCAAAGGAGCGTTGGAACAGGTAGCAGAAGTACAGCTTGGCAAAAGAAGATCCGTCATCGGCATAGAAGAGTCAGAAAAAGATACGTTGCTCTCATCAAAATAACAGCCATTAGCAGTTGCGCAAATACTACTGGATGGAAAGGTGCCCCCTGCGACCTTTGTATTAAAGGTGTTCCAGCCAACGGGACCAGATGCGGAATAAAGCACATAAGTATCGCGTAAATTTTTAATATACTCTACCCCTTCCTCTGCTAAATAAGAAGCTATCATCTTCCTTTTGGCGTAACTAGCGCCAGAAATTCCTTGAGATAAAATTGACAACAGCGCTAAAACAGACGCAACGAAGATGGAAATAGCCACAAGCGTTTCAAGCAGAGTGAAGCCTCTATTCTGACTATTTACTTTTTTCAAAAAAATTTTCATTTTTTTATAAATTTGTAATTAATTAAATATCTATCAATCTTTGAGACACTGAAGTTTGTAAGGAAAAAGGCGTGTCGACATTTTGATAAGTTATTTTCCCAACCAGTTTGATAGTAACAAAGGGTTGTTGACTATTGGTCGTTATAGACTCAGCGCCCAATACTGAAAAAGAAGAGGCAGACGTATCGATAACTACTTCATCAGGAGTAAGTTGAGTAAAACTTGCTGAATTATAGGGTCCCGATGTTGATTTAAAAATTTTACCGCTACCGCTTATATAGTAAACCCACTGATCGTTGTAAGCATTAATGCTAGGATTGCCATATGCATATTCAAAAGCTATCGCCCAACCACTTGCACAACTCCTTGGATCATCCATACTAGAATCATCACCGGTTGGAATCGATTGACCGCTAGGGAAACAACGATAGTTGTATCCTATTCTTAAATTTCTGGACATATCTTCCATGACAAAATTTAAATTATCCATAATTGAACGCATGCTTTGCGCTTTTCTATGAAGCATATTGGCATTTAAAAGCGCACCCATGCTTATCGTGGTAATAACTATAAAGAGAGAAACCGCAATCATTGTTTCTATTATCGTATATCCTCCAATCCCAGAATGATGAGAAGGACCGCTATTTTTATTTAAAAGTATTTTTATCATATTGTAAAAATCATATTTCTCGTCAATTTATTTGGATTCTACCGGAAGGATACACTTTTATTTTAGCGATAGTTCCTTTTTGGGAAATCACACTAATCTCTGCATGGTCTACTGAAGAATCTGAAAAGGCAGTTCCGGATTTTATTATAGCAACACTATTGGGTCTTATAAAACTAATGGTTAAATCACTCAAAGGAACAACTGTGGCATCTTTATAAATAATATCTAAACTTGAAATACTATTTCCTTTCGTGATAGTTATTTTTTCTAAGCATTCTCCTGTGCAATTTGAAGCAGAACCATCAAATAAGTTATTGTTGTTGATGTCGACAAAATACGCAAAACTCTTATTGTCCGAGCCGGGGCTCAAATAGACCCCATAAGACGGTTTCCATGTCGGGGTAATTGAATAAGAGGGTGGCGGAAATTTACCAGAGAGAGATAACTTCTGAGATTCAACAACCTTGAGCGCAATATCGCTCGATAAATTTTTTATATCTATTCTGTCTTGAAATAAACCATAATTATAAAGAACCACGGAAGACAAAATAGAAAAAATTCCTAAAACAACAATAAGTTCTACATAGCTCATCCCTCTGTCCTTCTTTATTTTTTGATTAAAAAGTTTCATAAACTAGAAAAGGGGAAAAGATGTAATTCCAAAATAAACGCCAAAAACGCGCCTAAAACCAAAAACGGAGCGAAGGAAATTTCGCTTTTCATGCCATACTTTCGAGACACAACAATGAGAATAACCCCAAGAATAGCTCCAGACCAGAAGGCAATTACGAGGCCAGAGAGTGCACGAGACAGACCGAGTAACCATCCAAGTCCGAGCGCAAGCTTGGCGTCTCCCAGCCCCATCCAGGTGCCTTTTGAAATAAGCCAGAATAGGGCAAAAGGCAGCGCAATCAATACACCCGAGAGAAATTCAATAACCGATGGAATATGAGGAAGAAAACCAAAAGAAGTAAAGATAAAAAGACCTGAAAACGCAAAAATACCGAAAAGAAGAGAAAGTTTGTCAGGGATTATTTTGTGCTTAAGATCATAAACTGCAATAACTAAAAGGAGCGAAAACATGAACATGTAGTAAGCATAGATGCCAGTAAATATTGGAGTGTTCACATAGAACATGTATTGGAATTTCAAAAACAGAAAGACAGAAATAAGTCCGGTCATGAGTTCGACAAAAGGATATTGGATGGAGATTTTAGTTTTGCAAGTTTTACACCTGCCACGAAGCGTAACGAAACTGATAAGAGGTATGAGCTCATACCAACAAAGTTTTTTTTGACAAGACATGCATGCGCTACGTCCCCCAAAAGATTTTGCAGTATTGTATCGGTAAATTACGACATTCAAAAAGCTCCCGATGATAAGGCCAAAGGAGAAGAAAATAATTGTGGAGATAGTAGCCATCAAAAATACTGCGAATTAATTACAAGTATAGTCTATTGCGCTGGTTAATGTGGAACCTGCCGTTGCAATAGACTTGTTTGTCGAATCAACACACCACATGCCTCCAGATCGCAATGGAACTTCAGCCGCCCAAGCGCTCGCGCCGTTGTTGCATGTGGCGGTTGTTAGAGAACCAATGGCACCAGTAGCGTAAGAAGACAATCCAGCCGCTTTAGCTGCGGCTAGAACAGCCAGTCCAATCCCTTGAGCTCCGCCAACTGCGCCGTTAGTGCAAACATCAGTATAAGTATTAGGAACCGCCGTGTTGGTATTATAAAAAACCTCTGCCTGTGAACGGGAACCAGCCAAATTTGATTTAACTCCTCCATCGCCACCCTTTTTTCTAGCATCATTCAGTGATGCCACAACAATTGCGGTCAAAACACCAATAATCACAATCACAACTAAAAGTTCAAGTAATGTAAAACCCCTCTGTAAACTAGTTTTCTTCATAAATTTATTATTATATTTTTAATAAAAATAGTTTTTTTCTTATAATAAAGACCCTAGTACATTATATCATATCTAAAAAAGCAAAAACCACTCCAAGACGCTTGAAGAGTGGTTTTTGCGAAAAATCAGCTATTGCGAATTTTTACTAGTCAACACAAGCACCAGCGGCAACTTCTAGGTTGGAATTTCCTTGGACAGTATTGTCTGCCATGGGAACTTCTTTTGATTTACCAGTACTGTCTACGCACCACCCCTTAAGAATATCAGACTTATAACCTGCAATCACAGCCCACGCCGTCCCCCCAACTGTAGAGCTACAAGCTACAGTACCACCAGCGGAATCTGCCGCTACAAGCTGCAAATTTATGCTTGGTAAAGCAAAGATACTATCCCCTGTCCCTGAAGTAGGACAGAGACCCGGATTTTGTACGGCTGGAATCGTCGCAGAACAAGCAACCCCTGCGTCACCATAGCATCCATTCAGAGTATCGTATTGCAATTCAGCATTTGCTCTGATACCGGACAAATTCGCCTTTACTGCGGCATCAGAACCCTTTGCGCGAGCAGAGTTAAGGGACGCCAACACCACAGAAGCTAGAATACCGATGATTGCCACCACGACCAAGAGTTCAATTAACGTAAAACCTTTTTTGAAGTTCATTTTCATAATTATTTTCAGCCTAAGGCTGATCCGCTTCCTTGCCCCGCTATGGCGGGGTGAAGCGGAAATTGTTAATAAAATTGATAATTCGACTTATTTTTAATATCTTTTAATTATAACATATCAAATCGAGAGACAAGAAAGTTATCCACAGTCTTAGGTAATTCCTCCAGCTAAATTGTAAATCGGCACTAAGATGGAAACTAAAAGCAACCCGACACCTAAACCCAAAACTACAATCATTACCGGTTCTATGAGACCAACTAGGGTGTCAACCGCATTATCCACTTCACGCTTGTAGAAATCAGCTAGAGTTTTCAAAATAACGCCCAAGGATCCCGTTTCTTCCCCCACTTTTATCATTTGTACCATGATAGGCGGTATCTCCTCATTGTATTTTTCAAATGCAACCGATAGAGCTAATCCTGACTTAACCCCATCTGCCACTTTCTTTAAAATTTCTTTATATACGTAGCTGCCAACCACGTCTCCAGTTATATCTATCACACGAAGTATTTGAACGCCCGAAGAAAGCATTATATTCATATTATCCGCTATTCTCGAAAGATAAAGCTGTTTATACAAATTGCCTACAACGGGTAGAGAAAGGCGTGTTTTATCAATATATATTTTTCCCTGTGGTGTTGTGGACATTCTCCAAAGCCAAACACCCAAAAATATAAAAAATATTAAAACAAAAAAACCATAATTAACAAAGAGTCCTGAGATTGCAATAACTATTTTTGTGTAGAGGGGAACTGCTTGACCAGAATCCAGTATAATCGCAGAGAGTCTGGGTATCACAACTATGAACATAAGACTCATCACTACAAAAAAGGTAATGACAACGAATATGGGATAAATGAGAGCATTTCTGGTCTTGGTGGTAAGAGCATATTGACGATCCAGATATTCTGCCAAACTCAAAAAAATCTGATTGAGTTTCCCAGTTTCTTCCCCCACCTTGACCATATTTAAATAGAAATTTGAAAAGATATCAGGGTGACGAGAAAGAGCTCCAGAGATAGAAACTCCCGCCTTTAGGTCGTCGCAAACTTGGACAAGCTTTGAGCCCAAAAGTTTATTTTCTGCATTGGTTGAAAGCATAGTAAAAGCTTTCAAGGCAGATATTTGCGCTTCAAATAAAGTCGCAATCTGGCGAGAAAGAATAACTACATCTTTCGTCGACACTTTGTCAAAAAAAGAAAATTGCAAAATCGACTTTTTCTCCCCTTCTTCTTTTATGGAAATAACAACCAGTCCCCTGTGCTGAAGACCGCTTATCGCCATATCACGATTGGGCGCTTCTATTTCTCCTTCTTTATTTGCCCCTTTATCGTCTACTGCTTTATATATAAATAACATATTTTTATTTGTTTCGCCTATTGATTTTCACCTACATCATGCGCTTCAATCCCTTCGGATTAAGTGAGTACTGATGGGCATTTTCTATCGAGATCTCTCCGGCGCGCACAAGCTCTACAAGCGAGTGGTTTAAATCTACCATCCCAGACTCCATTCCTGTTTCTATTACCACGTCAATCTCGTGCGTACGTTTTTCGCGAATTAGATTTGCTACGGCATTGTTATTCAGAAGAAGCTCATAGGCAGGAATGAGCCCGCCGGCAACTCGCGGGATTAGTCTCTGAGAAAAAATACCCAGAAGCGACGATGATAGTTGAGCGCGAATTTGATCCTGTTGGTCGCCCGGGAAAGAATCAATTATTCTGTCTATAGTCTGGGAAGCATTGTTCGTATGCAGAGTCGAAAGTACAAGGTGTCCGGTTTCGGCAGCAGTTACGGCAGTCGCTATGGTCTCTGGCGTACGCATCTCACCGATCATTATCACATTAACATCTTCACGAAAAACTGATTTGAGCGCCACGTGAAAATCACTAGTATCAATGCCCACTTCGCGTTGGTTAATGATGGATTTGTTGGGTATATATACGTGCTCAACCGGGTCCTCGATCGTCACGATATGGCGCGCTTGTTCATTATTGATCAAGTTAACCATTGCAGAAAGAGTGGTTGATTTGCCTTGTCCCACAGGACCAACCACTAAGAAAAACCCTTGTTTCTTGCGAGCCAAATCTGCAAGAAGAGGAGGCAACCGCAGTTCTTCTAAGGTTTTTACTTTTGGCACCAATCGAAAAGCAATATTGATCGAGCCTTTTTGAAAAAAAGCATTGCCACGCAGTCGCGCTTCCCCGCGAAAATCGTAAGAAAAATCAGTTTCTTTGGTTTCCATGAATTTATCAAGGTGCGTTTTGTCTAAAATCTCACTTAAAATTCCAACCATATCCTCCTTCGTAAAAATCGAGTCCTTAACGAGAAATATAAGCTCCCCGGCCACACGAATAGCTGGCACGCGCCCCGCACCCAAATGCAAATCTGATCCTCCCTCGCGAATAACATTTAAAATAAGTTCCGCAAGTTTATTTTTATAATCTGTAATTTTCATTTTTCTATAACTTTTTTTGGTAAAATATTTATAACTTTATCGATTACCTCCATCGGAGTAGAGCTTGCCTTCACTATATAACCCGCTACCCCCAACTTTTCGCCTCGACTAGTATCTGATGTTTCGCTTTTGTTGGATAGAATTATTTTTATAGAATCCGGCGATAACTTCTCGTTATTTATCTTTTCCAGCATTTCAAAGCCATCCATTTCAGGCATAATTACATCAAGCAAGATAACATCAGGGTTAACTTTGTCTTTAAGTTTTTCTATCGCTTGCATACCGCTTGAAGCCGTATACACCACAAAATTATTCTGGCTAAACTTAAGCGCGTACATATCGAGAAGAAAATCGTCATCATCGACTATTAAAATTTTTCTCTTTTCTCCTTCCATATACCAGAGCTTATTATACTATATAACTAAGCAAAAACTAAACCCTTGTTAATAACTTTGTGAATTTTCTAACTCTGATCATTAAAATTGTATATTTCTTTGAAAGGAATAATGCCTTCTATGGATTTTACTATGGCATCTTCTCTCATCATTAACATTCCCTTCTTGCGGGCAACTTTATAAATTTCGGCATTGGTGGGATTTTTTAAAATTACAGCTTCCATTTCCTTGTCCACTTTAAACATTTCAAAAACGGCGATACGGCCCTTCAGTCCAGAGGGACATTCAGGTGACGGGACGGCGTCATATATTTCATCTTTGATAATGATTTTTTTTCTGTGTTCAGGTGGTAAATCTTCTAATCGCTTTTCGATCTGGATTTTTATACCCGGGTCAATTGATATGAGTTTTCTGGAAGCAGGATAAATTGTTTTAGCTAGACGTTGAGCCATGGAGATAATCAAGGTTGGCGCGATAAGATATGGATCAATGCCCATATCAACAAGACGAGGAATCGCTCCAATGGCATCATTAGTGTGGAGTGTCGAAAGAACAAGATGCCCGGTCAGGGCCGCTTGGATGGCAAGCTGAGCTGTTTCTTTGTCTCGAATTTCTCCAATCATTATTATGTCTGGATCTTGGCGGAAAATAGAACGCAGTCCTGTGGCAAAAGTGTACCCGATTTCAGGCATCACTTGAGACTGATTTACACTAGTCATATGGTATTCTACTGGATCTTCCAAGGACACAACATTATTCTTTTCTCTATCAAGTTCATTTAACATTGAATATAAAGTGGTAGATTTTCCGGACCCTGTTGGTCCAGTAACAAGGATAATTCCATATGGAGCAGTAAGCGCTTCTTTAACCATTTTAAGATTTGTTTCTGAAAGACCTAATTGATCCAGAGGCTTGACCCCTTTTTCAGAATCCAAAATACGCATGACAATCTTTTCCCCATAATACGCGGGCATTGTAGAAACACGGAAATCGACCTTGCGCCCATCGATATTGGCGCTGAAAGATCCATCTTGAGGTTTCCTTTTTTCGTCCAATCGAAGTTTGGAAAGAATTTTTATACGCGCGATTATCCCGCTATAAACATTGAGCGGAAGCACAATACTAGTATAAAGTGAGCCGTCTACACGGTAGCGCACTTTTATTTTATCTCCTCCATGTTCAATATGTATATCGGAAGAATTTCCTTCTATGGCGTTGCGCAGAATAACGGCAACAATTTTTATAACAGGCGCATCTTCTATTATCTTTGTTTCTGCGCCCGTTCCGATGTTTTTTATTTCTTTACTTAAATTTTCTTCACTCAAACTTTTGGCGTCAAAAGCTTCGTCTTCATTCATCTCTTTCAATGCTTCATCCACCTGACCCGACAAACCTTTATAAGCTTCGATCACACTTTCATAATCACTTTTAGAAATAAGATATATCTTAAAGGGAATACCCAATTTAGCTGAAATAAACTGGAGAGCATCCATTGCCTGCACATTTTCCGGATTGGTAACACCTACCCACAACACTCCCTCCTGCAGATCAATCGGAGCAAATTGATAATGTTTTGCCGAATCTTCTGAAATATATTTAAAAATATCAAAAGACAATTCATGAATGTTCACTTTTTTCACTGGCATGTTTAAATACTCTCCTTTTATTTCAAGAATTTTTTCTTCTGGAATGCCATATTCGATTAGGGCTCCATCTATGTCTCCGTCAAATTTTTCTGTTGCGCGATTTTTTATCTCGCCTATTTGACTTTCATTAATGACACCCTTTTTACTTAATTCTTCTAAAAAACTCATGGTTGGATTAAGGCAATACTGGGGGCGCTACAGTATTTGTATTCGCTTGCGCTTCAATGCTGTCAGTCCCGATCGGAGCAAAAGGATTGGGCCGACCCTCATTCCCGGGAGGGATAAGTATAATGCTAGAATCACGCAAACTATTGAACGCTTTATCAGAAAAAATAGTATCGTCTAACCTTATATTTTTAACATTCAGGAGCAGGGCGAGGAAATCTTTAGCGATTGAGGATTGACTTCCGTTTATTGCATCCTGCATCACAGAATCTGGAGAAGAAGATACGACGGTTGTAGCAGAAGAAGAAACTAAACCAGGTTCAGGCTGATCTTCGTCCACGAAAAAGATATAAATCAAAACAAAGATCACTGCTATGCTTGAAAATATTATTATGTTTTTTGTTTTTAGAGACATTTTAATTTTTCAACCAATAAGTTTTAATTTTAAAATTGAATTTATAAACTTCTGGTCCTGGGATTAGATTGTTTTTTGCTTCTGAGCCGGATGAAAATCGAATTGAAGACATGTCAACAATTCTCAGATTGCTTTCTAAATCTCTTGTAAAAGAAATGAAATTATTATAAGTACCTGTCGTAGAAAACTCCAGATCCCAAGAACCATAGTCTTTAAATTGATCTCCAGAACTTGCGCCGCTTTGTGTTATCGCCGCATCCCCAGTGGTTGAGGTATTTTTCTTTATTGTGTCATATCTCACATCTTTTAGGATCATACCGTAAGGCAGGGCTATTTGTTCTATTTCAAGAATTAAGCGTATATTGTCGATATTGTCAGGTAAAAGTTTCTTGATTTTTGCTAAATTCTCCGGACTAATAGTGTTGTATTTGGCGGTCAGTTTATCTCGTTCGTTCTCGAGCGCCTTAGAATTATCAAGCGCTTCGTTGTAAGCCATTGTCTGCATTTTTAATTCTGATATTTCCTTGTAAAGAGGATCTGTAAACATGAAAAACCCGGCAATGCTGATTCCTATTAAGATAATCGCTAAGACGTATCTAATCATAAAAAAATAAATTAAATTTCTATATCGTTCGGAATAACGGGGATGGGGCTCTCATTTTCTTCTCCCACCTCTTCAACCAAGATTGTTTTTTTGTAGTCAACAAAGCTCGGATCGACCGCAAACTCTAAATTAAAAAGAACATTGCCCTTGTCGTCAAGTTGAAGATTGGAAAAAATCGGATCAATGAAATTTTTATTATTAAAAAGATCCGCCTGAAGCGCAACAGAGCGATAACCCACCGCAACGCCACTCATTCTAACAAGTATCATGGGGGGTTCATCTTTCGTAAAATCGTAATTGAATTGAGTATAGCGGACAGTCTTCATCGTAATTTTTTGAAGCTCTTCAAAAATGGGTGTTATCGCTATATGTTTGGATAGAATTTCGGTTGATGCATTGAGGCGCTTGCCCAATACTTGAAGTTCCGTTATTTTGGCGGGTTCAAAACGATTTTTGGCTAGATTTAAATTTTTTTCCATTTCTGCGATACCCTTGATTTTAATCCCTTTATAGAAATAAAGAACGCCTGTCGCCAGAATTACGCAGAATAAAATAAAAATCGAAATAATGACAAAAAAACTAACGGGACGCGTTGCCGGAACACGTTCTGTAATTATGGATTTTTTGGGTATAAATGATGTTTGGAAATTCGGCTCCATTCTATCATGTTATTATATTACAAAAACAACTTTAAATGAAGTAAATTGTGTATAACTAAGCCAAAGAAAGGCGTAGTTAGTTTAAGCTGAATTATTGTAATTTTCTTAGCGCCAATCCCACAGCAACCGCAAATTCAGGACCTATGGATTCAAGAACTTTTTCTAAAAATGCCGGCGCGCCCACTTTATTGAAGGGGTGACCGATTGTTATTTCTCCGCGAAAATTATTGACCGCCACTTCTTTTAATCCTTTCAAGAGAGAACCACCACCCGAAAATATTACTTTGCTGATAGTTTGACCATATTTCTTTTCATACCCCAAAAGCACATTATTTGTTTCAGAAAAGATGTAATCAATATGAACTTTAATTATGTCCGATAAACTTTTCTCTGTGGGGTTTCCGAAGAGGCCAAATTCTTTTTTCATTTTCTCCGCTTCAGCAAAAGTAATGCCCAGAGATTGAGAAATGGACGAAGATATGTCAGCCCCGCCTCGCTCTACTGAATGATAACTCTTGACTGTGCCAAACTCAATGAAAGAGAGCTTGGTTCGCGATGCGCCAAAATCTATCAGAAGCACTGGAGAGAGTTCGTGTTCAAAATTAGCCCTGATTGAAGAAAAGATTTCAATCTCAAAGAAGGAAGCAGAAAGGGAGCTTTGAGATACAATGGAGCGAAATCTGGAAACCGCGTCATTTTGCGTGGCGACGACGAGCACATTCATCTTTTCTTTCGGTACTGGCGGAAGATTGGCTTTATCTATGTCAGATGTGTCAGCATTTGCTTCTTCAAAGGAAAATTCCTTTTTCGGCATCAGGAAATAATCAAGAGAGACTTCTGTGATTGGAACAGGAATATATTTTCGCGCCTCTGTCGGGATAACTGCCGCTATTTCAGACTCTCTAACTTGGATTGGGAGCTCGATAGTAAAAATTAAACTCATTTGGACTGGAATAGAAAAGCCCATAGAAGTACTCGTTGCGCCGGATTGCTTTAAAACTTCCTTCAGGGCTTCTACCACTTTTTCAACTGGAAGATTCGTAACACATCCTGCATCTAAATTAGCATAAGGACCAAGCGCTATTGCTCCATAAGTTTCAAGTATTACCTTCCCTCCTTTTTTTTTAATTTCAACTATTTTAATCGCGGAGGAGCCAATATCGACACCAACGGCATAGCTGTCTTCACCCTCTGTAATATTGCTTATTTTCGAAAAAATACTTTTAAATGGATTAATCATTCGTGTTGATATTATAACAATAAACGAGGAGCATAAACAAGTTTACTTATTTGATGTCCGGGTGCCATTGTTATATAGTAATCTATATATCATAATGAGCCTTTTAAGCACTATCTTAGGTATAATTTTTCCCGCGAAATGCCTAGTTTGCGGAGAAGCTGGAACAGATTTATGCATGGCATGCCTTTC
>ERZ1292629.338-Hain-H43-01um-R1-338-length-49206-cov-22_pt3 | contig 22651 bp, 30 predicted proteins | sample MGYA00564399_ERZ1292629 | MGnify/ENA primary metagenome ERZ1292629 (study PRJEB36523, sample SAMEA6512636) | groundwater metagenome | collected 2019-01-08 | study: AquaDiva: Metagenomics assemblies of 32 groundwater samples | reverse complement strand
ATTACTACGCTTACCTCTAATAACTCTACAATTACCGCCGCTTCACCCCCACTATTTATAATTTGAGAGTATCTTTTAGCCAGACCAGGCCTCTGCCCGCCCCTGACTCTCGTTTCCAAGACGTCATAAGGGCGGACGTTCTTTAAGTGCGGACTGGTTCTGGCTGGCTGTGCCTCCAGAGCAGACCCTTTATGTAATCCGCCAAGCGGAAATAGAAACTCTATTACAGGCATAAATAACCTCCAGAATGGTCTTAAAATGCACCAGGATTGGCTACAATCGAAAAACTCTGTCTTTACCTATTGCAAGGCAGGGTCAAATCTTAATTCGACAATCGGAAATCGCCAATCCCCTTACCACCCCCAACCGCCGCCTCCCCAGCTTGAAGGAGTTAAGCCCATAGATTTACCTCCTGCGGGGGGGACAATCGTTTCCCCGTAAATCTCAAAGTTAAAATCCCAAGCCGAAGCTACCAACCAAGCAACGGTAACAGTAGCATAAGTTTCAGCTGAACCAATAGCACGATTGCCTCCAGTATAGACGTTACTCACGGAAGCAGCCCAAGTGTATAAGTTGAGTGTCCCCGTCGACGATTGCGCTACGATAGCATATCTGGCATTAGCGCTTAAAACAGCAGAGGAAAAAGGAACTGTAACCCACGCCGCAAGGTATAAATTGGCACTTGCAGTAGGAGTTGCGACGGCGGCAATAGCCGCCGCAGATATAGCCGCCGAAGCAATAGCACTATTATTAGGCAGCCAGTAAGCTCCGGAAGATATTACTCCTTGTAGAAAAACCTTCAAAGGAATAGTAGTATCCGTTTGGCGCAAAACACGAATTGTTCCTATCGATAAAACACAATCATTAGGGGCCTGAAAAATCTGCGCCTGTTTCCACGCCGTGACGGCGCCTCCTCCCGTAAAGCCAATTTCCCAAACGTCGTCTGCAACTGTATTCACTGCCGTATTGGCTACTTGCTGGATAACAGCCATCTTTCACCTCCTATTTGTTGGGTCGAAACACAGTGAAGACTAATTTTAATCGCGCCAGATAACGTACACCGTTACGGCAGCCGCAGCATAAACGTTTATGATGGACAGGTTCGGAATAGGCAGCGGCAGATAATCCTGCCTTAAAACAAGACAGGTAGCCGTAGCGGCGGCGTTAAAGTTGACAAAAGCCGCCGCATTAGAAGCGCAGGCAACAAGACAGCTTCGACATTGCTGAGTCGATAAATAAGCAGCCGTTCCCCCGACTATTTGAAGACCTCCCACGTTAGCGGAAACAAGGTCTAACCGCAAGTTCTGGAATATTTTTTCATCCGCCATATTTCCTCCTTATGTAACCAAGCCAACAAAGCTCGGTGCGCTTACCGTTCCTGCGTTCCAGACCAGACGAACGCTATTAGCCGATACCGTATTAACGCAGATAATTAAACATCCGTGAGAAAATGGAAATGCGCTGGTATCAAGAGCCGTAAGCGTAGCGACTGCCGTAGCAGTCGAAATGCCCAATACAATCCCGTCCTCGCTTTTGTAAATCACCTTTACGGTAGTGTTGGCCGCCTGCGTTCCAGCCATCTGGTCTAGTTGAAATTGCAAATTTCCGATACTTGTCATATTAAATCTCCTTTATTCAGTAAATGTCACGCGGGTGGTTCTATATTGCCCTCTGCCCGCACCAACTTCATACTCGCCATCGCCAAAATATCCCAACGAATTGGGACGTCTTCTAACGTCTTTACGAACGGCGTCCCGTAATAGTATTTGCACCATCGCTTCCTGCGTTCCTATTTTCTCATCCTTGAACCTCTCCGCTTCCGCCAGACAGAAAGCCCTGATTAGCTCCATAACGTCAAGCGGGCCGATGGGAACGTCCGTAGTCGCTTCTAATTTTGCGGGAAACACGGAATAGAAATAAAGCAACGTATAAGCCGTATCAGGTTTAGGAAAAATACCTATAATCTGTCTTTGTCCTATATCCGGCTCATATTCGCCCGCACGAATAGCAAAGTATTCAGGATAAGAAGTCGTATCGCTGAGGGCTTTCATCTCTAAAATCTGCCCGTAGTCTCTGCGAAGCAAATACCTGTACGTATCATTACTGCTGAAATGCGGTTCGCCGATAAACTGTCCGAAATCCTCCGGCAATTCATACTCCCAGACCCCATCCGTCGTAGTAAACTTATCAAATTTGCGAAGGAAAGACCAATCATAAGCGGATAGAAAACGTCTGTATCCGGCGTTCACAACGTTCTTGGCGTCCGTTAAGTCCTGTCCGGAAGCACCGCTGCTCCCATAAGTTCCCAAGAATTGAGAAACGTCATCATAAAGATTGGCAAAACTGTAAATAAGAGAAGCCATAAGCACGTCCTCCACTAATAAACGGGTGGGAGAGTCCTCCTCCTGATTCCTCTCCCAATCCCGTTAAGAAAGGGGAACAAATGAAATATCAATCTCGTTTTTTCGCCCGCTTCGCTTCAAGATACTTCTTCGTATTTATAATTACTACGTGGGGCGTAATGGCTATTTCGCCTATAATTTCCGTAGTCCCATCTTCGTAAATAGCAATCATATCTTTGAAGTTTGGAATAGAGCTTTGATTAGAACTTTTTGATTTCTTCGGCAATTCGTCTAACCGTATCGGGTTTTGCATAGGGGTTATCCACGGGAAAGGTAATGCTCTTTACTTTGTTAATTGCCTCTTTTATTTCCTCCGCAGCTCCCTCACAATCTATTACGGACGAAGCTCTTATCCGCCCTTTCTGTCTATCGCCAATATTGACGGTAGGCGTGCCAAGAGAAGGAGCTTCAATTATACCGCTACTGCTATTACCTATAATAAACTCCGCCTGCTTTAATAAAGCAAGATACTCGACTCTTTTAAGATTCTTAAAGGAATTTAGCACGCTATTTTCTATCCCGTCCATAATCCACCGACCCCCCGCGTCGGCATTGGGACTAATAAAAAAAGCGTCCACGTGACGTTCCATCAATCCCATCAGCGCACAAAACTCTTTTTGATAATCGCCTTGATAAGGATGATAAACGACAAGAGCGCTGACGGGATAAAGAGGCGGGGGTAATTCAGGAAACACACAACCCAGCGAACCATATTCTTCTACTGGAAACCGTAAAGTCGCTAAAGCGTCAATACACTTGCGATAACCGTTATCCTTGCTGCCAAGCGTTACGTCCGACCCCTCAATATGAGCAATAGGTATATCAAGATTAAAAGCAGACAAAGCGCACGCAAGAGATTCATATCTATCGCCCAGAATAACTACAATGGACGGATTTAGCTCTACAAGAGCATCAGACAGAGAAATAAGCCCTAACCCCATTGATTTACACGTCCCCATTACGCTATCGCTATCCATCAAAATCTCAACGGGATAAGTTTGATATTTCTCTTCAATCTGCTTGTAGGTAAAGCCAAACCTGCTTGATAAATGCGAACCCGAAACTAAAACGGTCGGCTCTATCTCTTTTATGATGGGTTCAAGCAATCCGAACTCGGAGCGGCTGCCCGTGAAAACTACTATTTCCCCTTGCGATATAGGTATTTTCTTTCGCATCCCATTATTCTCTTTTCCCCATCCCCTAAGATTTTCTCTACGTCCCGAATAGTTTTAACAAGCCCGCAAAGCTCCAACGGCTCTATGCTGGCTGGGTGGTCTGGGCCTCTCATTTGTCTCGATAGCGTAAGATGTTTCTCGACTATCTGCGCCCCCAAAGCCACGGCGGCAATAGGAACGGTTAAGCCAAGCGTATGGTCTGAAATACCAATTTTACCTGCTTTTCCCTTTAATCTCAACATAGCCTGCAGATTAACGTCTTTTAACGGCGTAGGGTAAGAGGAAACACAATGCAGTAAAGCAACGTTCTTTAACTCAGTGTGTTGTTTCAAAATCAATAAAGTCAAATCTACGTCCTTCTCATTGCACATCCCCGTTGAAAGAATAAAGTGAGAAAATCGCTTCCCTGCCTCGTTTAAGAACTCAACGTCAGTGTTTCGACTGGAGGGAATTTTTAAGGTATTTAATCCCATTCCCCGAAGCGTATCCAGAGAAGGTAAATCAAAAGCAGAACACAGAAAATCAATATCTGCACCACAATAATCTTTCAAAGAATAAAGCTGGTCTTTTGTTAAATGAGTTTTCTGCAACCACGCCAGCAAATTATGATTACCATCATAAGATAACTCCGGCTCAAAACATTGGAACTTCACGGCGTCACAATTCACACCTTTAGCTACGTCTATCATCTGGCGAGCTATATCCATCGAGCCATTATGGTTCACGCCGATTTCAGCGAGGATGTAGGTTTTTTCGACCGATAAGCTCATTATTTTCTCGTTTCTCACCCGTAAATACAAAGCCAAGACGACCGAACAAAGATAAAGACGGCTTATTATCGGGGTGAACGTGAACCCGTAATTTATCAACGGCTCTTTTATTCGCCTCTATCTCTAATTTATAATACAACAAAGTCCCAAAACCAAATCTTCTAAATTCAGACAGAACGGCAACGCCAAGAACTTTCTCCGGCCAATCACCTTCCCATCCCCGAATAAAACCGATTGCAACAAGCTGCTTATTAAACCATAACCCATAATACAAATCTAAAGTCAAATCAGGATGGAAAAATTCATTATCTTTCTCCAGCTTCTCTAAAAATCCATCGAGAACGTCATATTGACAAAGTGGTTTTATTTCTACGTTCATAGTTTGCAATTACCACATAACGGCAAGGTGTTATGCCGTCGAGCTACTATCGTCTTTCTGAAATAATTAAGACGTTCTGAATTCCAGATTTCTTTCAACGTCTGCTTACGCACGTCCCCCACAACCATCAGCCGATTCCAGTCGCCACAGCAGGCCGTAACAACGCCGTCCCAATCAATGGAAAGTTTATTAAACACTTCTGGACATTGCGGGAAATTCGTCTGCGGTGATTTCGGAAATATAATCTCCCGTGTTTTACCGACTGATACCTTATCGCAAATCCCGCCCATTACTTTTTTGAAGTTGTCTATCCGTTCGGGCGACTCATCTGTAATGGTCGTATCTATGGTCATAAACGGAAACTTTCGCTTAAACCGATACTCGTAGAGCGTCTGGATAGCGTCCATCAGCTTTAGAAAATCCCCATTGCGTCTCACAATTTCATAAGTTGATTTATCCAATCCCTGCAAAGAAAACTTAATCGAATGTAACGGTATTCTGACTATTCTTTCTATAAACTCATCATCACAGAAGAAACCATTGGTGTTAATATGGCACTTAATTCCTGCTTCTACGGCTTGCCCGATAAACTTCAAAAGGCAGGGGTGTAAGGTTGGCTCGCCCCAACGAACAAATCTTATGCCCAAACAAAGCTCTTTTATCGCTTCTTTAAGAATTTTCTCGAAAATCTCGCTTGTCATAAATCCTAAAGGACGGGATAAAACCCGCCTTCCCGTAGGACACGTTATACATTGAAAATTGCAGAGATTGGTTAGTTCGACGTCCACCAAAAGCGGAAAAGGACGTGGCTCCGCCAGCATGTCTATATTAGCTCGACTCTTACAATTCTCGTAAATCGCGGCAAAAAGATTAGTTCTACTTATCAACTTCAATCAAAATTTAGAAAATGCCGCCAAACCAATCAAAACGGTCGTCTTTAATATCTGGTTGTTCGGGGCGACTACAATAAAGAAAAGCACCAACGCCTAAAAGAGTAGCGCCAACGCCTAAAACTGCAAGAAATCCCATTGCACATAATAGAAACAATACGTTCATCATAACAACTTCCCCTTTCTTTGGATTCTATCCAGTAATCTTAACTCCGCCATCTGGAAATCCCACTCATTATCTATGTCAATACAGTCCCATTCATTCATCACGTAACCATAGATATTAGTTTTCCACCAATCGCACTTCTTTGCAAATATGTCCCATTTGGCTATATAAATATACCCATTTAGCGAATATCTCTGTCCTTCCCCCCCAACCATTTGCCTATTCTTAGCCCGAAACTCTTCCGGATACCATCCCCTCAAAGATAAATCAACGGGCAACGTTTTACAGAAAGCAGTAGGGTCTTTTACGGGATAAACGCCCATTACCATATCCGCTTGCTTATCTATAATATAGTTCACGGCGCCAACAATAGAAGCAGGTCTTATATCAGGGCTGGTCGGCTGGATAAGATGAACGTAATCGTAGCGTTTATCTTCCTTTTCAATTCGAGCCAAACTATCTATAAGAACGTCAGAAATCATCGAAGTATCTTTCGCCAATTCATCCGGCTCTACCTGCGCATCTACGCCCATTCTAATACCTATATACCGACATTCGGGGCAATCGCTGACTACAATAATCCTATCAAAGACTTTGCTGTCTTTAGCTGCTTGAATCGCCCATTCGATTAACGGACGTCCTGCTATCAGGCGTCTATTCTTATTCTTGACCCCTTTACTGTTTTTCCGTGCCGTAATTAGCGCCAGAAAGCTCTTTCCCCTTACCACAATAAATCTTACCTCCATCAGGAGTGTTAATAATTTGTAGGCGATAGCTCCACGGTTTCCAGTTAGGAAAATCCTTATATCCGCCCCGCTTTCGGTATTCCGTTTCAGGATTGAAACTATGCCCCCTCAAAAACGCCCTGATTTTCTCTAAATCCAATTCTATACAATTCCCTTTCACCGCCTTTGGTGATTTGGCCTCCCTCAACGCCGCCAGCATCTTCGGCGAAACTTCGTCCCGTTCTTGCTTATCCTCAACTCTCGCAAACATAGGAACACAAGCAGAACAATTCACACACAGAGTATCTATCTGTGCTTGATAGTCCCCCAGAGGTCTTAACCACCATCCCTTCTCAACGGGCAATCCATTCGCCCCGCCCAAAATTATAGCACGAGAGCCGGCTATCTCACAGAAATACGCCCCTTTTGGGGTAATCGCGGGCGACCATCGCTGCTGCACCCAGCAATTATTGATAAGATGTTTCATCAAAGACCTGTCTTCGTCCGAATGACCTGACGTCTCGCCGTTAAATATCTCACGAACGGCAATGTTCACGGGTTGGTGATAACAGGACTGTTCGTCCCAATGTTCGTTATAAGACACAAGCTCTGGATAAAACGTCTCGTTGATTAACTCCTTGTATTTCTTGTATTTCGTCCCCGCAGTCCACAGTTCCCGTCTGGCTTTAACAAACACGTATTTTTGATACAGCTTGCAGATTTCCTCGAACTGGGGGTGGATAGTCGGTTCGCCGCCAAATATCCCAATATGCCCGTTGAATCCTTCCAACGATTGCAATCCTTTTTCCACCTCATCAAGAGTCATATAATACTTCTTATCTTTCGATACGTGCGGGCAACTCTGCGAGCAATGACAGCAATCATACGAACAAGCATTAGTAATCGTTAATTGAATACAAAACGCTCTCCCAACTTCTCTCATTTTATCCCCCTTTCCCGATTTCTTATCTCTAAATTTTCATCGACGTACCAAATTTCATCATAATCATCGCATTGCAACGGTTGATACTGTGCTACGTGTAAATCGTAAATACGCCCCCACGCTTCTGGTGATAGCTCCTTACTGCTTTTTAAGGCATTTGCTATATGCCATTCTTTATCTTTCATCGGAAAGACAACGGCGAATTTCCCAACAGACCTATCAAACACCGCCGCTCCCAGCCAACCCCAGCGCCTCTGCTGGTCATTATTGCAGCAATCGACAATTACGTCATATCCCTGCTGCAACAGCACCTGTATCGCCTGCTGGCAAATGAGAGTTATCGTCCCGTCCAGACCAATCACGTACTCATAAGTGCCATTAAGCATTGTCCGTAAGGAGTCTGGATTAACTATTTTAGTATTCGAGTTCTTCTCTACAAAATCCCTTGCCCACGTGCTCTTACCTGAGCCAAGAAGCCCGATAGTTAGAAATAAATTAGACGTTTTATCCCCTTTCTTATTTTACTCTAAACCTGTGTTCTGAAATAAATTGCTGCGGCATACCCAGACGCCTTAAATTGCATATCCAACTTTTCAGATACCAGAGATGCCCCGCAGACGTCCCACAAGGCGCTGCCTGCTCTACAATCTCCCTATTAGCGTGCTTTGCTATCACTTCATCAAACTCTTTCTTATCCATCCGTAGATACTCAAGAAACTCCGGCAAAGCAGCATTATTGAATTCTCCATCATACGCCTCAATCCATTCCAACGCTTCTTCTCTATCCGTCCAACCATCTCTAAGCGCTATACATCCATCTGCCGTAGCCCTGCCGAACCCAAACTTGACAAACAGAATATAAGCGTGCAAGTCCTGTAACGTATCAGAAATCTGGGCAGAACAGGTGAAAGTCCCCACGCTCCGCACGGGTATCGTTCTCATCCCCTTCCCAATAGCAAAATCAGCGTGCTTAAACGACTGCCAGCTCTCAAATCGACTATACTGGGTAAAGAACAGGTCATCATAGTTCGGCGGAAGCTCAAACATTTCCTTACCCCAGAAATAGTATTCTTTGAGATACTTTATATCAATCGGCTCTTTCCAATGATTTAAGGCACGCTCGAAACCTCCCCAGCCGCCATATTCAGCGCCCCCTTCTTCACCATACACCACAAACTTATAACCCTCTTTAATCGCCTGCTGAAGCACCAGGGCGCTTATAGCACATTCCCACGGGTGCTTTACCTTGCCGTTCTCGATGAAACATTCTCTTGCCCTATCTCGATACTTGGCCTCGCTAACCGTGATTTCAATCTTTTTGAAATCCTTACATACGTTCTTTCTATTCCACGCGCCAATCTCGGTCTCCAAGTCTGGCAGAACAGTAATAAGAAGGGGGTCAATACCAAAATCCCGCATTTTGTATGCCACGTAAATACTATCTTTTCCCCCCGACCACGGCACTATTGCCTTACCATAATGCTCGCAAAGTCCCTTAAAATACGCTTGCCTTCTCGGCCAATCAACGTGCTTCTTCAAGTCCGACCATTGACAAGCACTGCATACCCCCTCGTTATTAAAGCCCAGATTAGGTCTAGTTGAAGGTAAGAAACACTTCTTACAGAATTGTATCATCTTGCCCCCCGTATTCTTTTAGCTGGGCTTTCCAGCCAACCGTATCTTGACCGGGCCGAGGGTCAATCTTACAAACCCTTATCAGAGGAGCATACCAAGTCCTTACGCCCGCCCTAATCATACGGTCTTGCAAGTCTAACTCATTCATACAGTTCCAACGTTTCCGCCAACAATCAGGATTATACCTAAAACACTTCAAATAACTTCGCATTAAAGTCGTCTGAATACCGCCAACGGCTCTGCTTCGTATAACGTAAGGCGTAACCCAATTCCCATCAGACAAATGCTGAGCCGAAAGATATTCGACGCTAGTGTTCTGCATTGCCCTAACCAAAAGTTCCAAAGCATCGGGGAAAAGCTCATCGTCATCATCCATACGAAAGATATAATCACCCCTTACTTTTGTCAAACCGCAATTTAACGCCCTAACGGGCCCGGCGCACCATCTTGCCCACGCTATTTTAGGATAATGAAAATCCTTTTCAATCCGAAACGTTCTAATAGCTGAAAAATTCGCCCCGCCAAAATCCCACCCACGACGTTTCGAGCCATCATCTATAATTATAAGCTCCCAATTCATATACGTCTGTTTCTGCACGCTCTTAAGGGCTCGAGCCAAAAGCAGCTCCCACCTATCCCTCGTTGGAATAATAATACTCACAAGCGGGTTATCTTTCGGCTGCCAGTTTCGGCGAGCAAAATATAATTGTATTGGGTCGCTGGCTCTATACCACAAATCACGCACAAAACAGATAATTCTATCTATTTGGCGCTGGAACGTTGAGCGGCTGATGCTGCTGTAAGACGTTTTGTCCCACCCCTTTCTGTTCTATCGGCATACCCACGCGAGCCAAAGAAATCCCACAATGTGGACACTTTATCATCGTCCTCATATCAAACGTGAAGGCATTTTGATGACAGATTTCACAAACCCATTGAACAAGCGTCTTCGATACGCCTGGCGTATGGAGATTTAAGTTCTGAACTGGCCAAATATCAGGTATATTGGAAACTTTCGGAACGCTATTCACGTAAGTCGCTATCGCAGTCGCCGCCCTCTCCAGCGCCTTGCCGTCAATCGTTCCGTAAAATTCGTTCTCCAGCCGTTTCACGTTCATAAGGTCAGCATTTGACTTTCCGAGATTTTCAGGGCTGCCGACAAATTCCTTAACCGCTTCGATTAACTTATCCTCATCCTCAAAATCAGGATGAATATGAGGATACTCATAACCGACGGTTTGGTTCAAATTACCACAAAAACTAAAACCAGGCACGCCTGAAAAGTGCGCCCCTAATCCGAAAGTCGAACCAGGATGTATCACAAGGTCGCTGTTTTGCAATAAAATATAAGTCGGCGTAGGCATAATTAACGTTATTTTAGGGTCTAATTTCCCTTGATAAGCGCCTGGCATTTCTCCCGTCTTAACTGAATGAAAGAACTTCCAGCCAAGAGGATCTAACGCCTTGACCATCTTATTCATCATAGAAATCCAAGCAGCACGTCCTTTATTATGCCTATCAAACGCCTGCCAATGGACGGGAGAACCAGGGGGCGCTTCTGGTACGTTATACTCACGACTACGGTCAGCGTGTCCCCAGCCAGTGGCAAAAAGCAGGTTCTTTCGTCCTTCTATTTTAGGTCTCGGCTCACGAAAGTAAATATCAAAAGGAGTTCCGCCTATTACCACAATTTTATCAGAGCCAATATGACCATTCTCGGCTAAAATATCCCCGAAATCCTGCGACCATACAAGCTCCATGTCGCAGCTATACGGCCAAGCAGAAATAACGGTCTGCTTTTCAGCCCATTCCATCTTCTCCCAAGCGCCTTTTGAGCATCCTGGCTCGGTGCGTAAAATCACCGTAATCACGTCCCAGCTCATTAAGGTCTCGCAGAGCTTGCAAGTATATTCGCAACGAGCTTCTGGAATCACTATCACGTCAGGCTTCCAGTAAAGAATATGCTCTCTATGTCTTGGTAGAAAATCTACTACTCTAACTTCAAATCCCCTTCCTCTTAAATGAGTCGCCAAAATCTCGTTTTTCAAACGGTCTCTTTGTGGTAAATTAACCGCACACAACACCCTTTTACGTTCCATACGTTATTCCCCTTTCATAAAATACCAATCCTGATTATTCTCACATATATTCAATTTCGTTTGACTATAATTCTCAAAGTCCCTCACTGCCTTCGCCACCCCTTCATAACCAAAATCGTGTCCGGCGAAAATACCACCTTTTCTTACTTTCTGCCACCAAACCAAAATATCCGCCATCAACCAATCGTAAGCGTGATTTGCATCTATATAAACAAAATCAAGAAAAGAATCACTAAATACCAAAGACGCTTCCATCGAGGTCGCTCGAATAATCTTAACTTTGCCCTCAATAATTTGCTTGGCAAATCTGAGCAGAACAAGCTGATATTTTGCCTCTTGTTCATTCGGCGGACTATTTTCAGGGTCAATATATCCCGTCTCCCAATATTTCCATGGGTCAATGAGAATTAAACGCAAATCGGGATTACCGTCCAATAATTCTTGAGCATAATCGCCCCTTGCAACGCCAATTTCCGCTCCAACTTTATAACCACAACTTCTAAAATACCTTGTTAGCTCTTTTCTATCTTGCATGGATTTACAGAGAGGATATTACTAATATAGATAGTGGAGCGCCCGTAATCGAGCACCCCACTCTTAATTAAGTAATCTTCACGTTCGTCATTACAACCCACTGCTTGCCCGACCATTGGGCATCAATAAAGTGCTGAATCGCCGTCAAAGTCGCCTGAGTAACACCAACCATATTAGCGCTCGCCAGATACTCCACCGACAAATTCGGAACAACGGCCGAAGTAAAACTCACCGCCACGGCAACGCTATTAGCCGACACGGGGCCGTTTATTACCAACCGCTGCCCAACAAACTGTCCTGCCGGAACACTTATCGTCCCTGCCGTTTGTGCGCTCGTATCAGCAACGCTCAATACCACCGTCCCGTGAATAACCACGGTTGCAGCTAACGCAGCAGATACATAAGCAAAATACTGCACTCCGCCGGTAGGCGCTCCCTGAAGCAGCTCCGCCATAGCCAAAGAACTCGCAGTCGCCTGAACCTGCAAAATCATAGCAGCACCACTGCCCGCCAGACCACCAGGCCCAAACTCACCGTTCTCCGTATCCGCAGCACCGGCACTGGCAACCCCTATCACAAAGTTCACTAACTCGCCGCTATTCTTCGTAGTAACCGAACCTCTATGGTCAGCTGATGCTACAACGTGAACGTCACAAATAGAACCCGGTTCGTGGATTAAAATCCAGTTCGGGCCAATCACGCCATTGCTTGCCTTATCAACAACGCCGGCAAAATGCAAATTGTTATAAGGCGAAGGCACTTCGACCATCGCCCTGCGAGCGTCATTCCAATTCACGGCAGAAGCATTAGCAAGCGTATCATTCTCAGCAGTCACGTCAACGGCGTCAAAGTTATAACAAACCGCCTTACCTGTAGCCCCCGTGCCAGAAACCAGAAATGCTCGTCTGGTTTTCCTTATTACGCCACCACCCGTCACTTGAACACCCATAATACTCTCCTCACTTGAACATAAAACTAAAAGTAAGGCAGCTAAATCACGTTACGTTCAAACCGCCATTTAGCTTTACTCCGGCCTCCAGCATCCGCTCGCACCAGAAACCTTATCTTTATTCATTACTCCAAAACTTCAGATAATCTTGAACTTTCAAAATTAAATCTGCTTCTGTTTCCAAATTGCCAACAAGTTGATTACAATGACAACATAACAATCCTCGAATTTGACCAGTTTTATGATTGTGGTCAACCGCCAAACGATTTATAAACTCTGCTTGTTGTCTCCCACAAACCACACAACAATAATTCTGTTTCCTTAATTTCTGCTCATATTCCTCTAAAGTAATTGAATTCCGGCATTTCAACATATACGCTAACCTTCTTCTTTTATCAGAACAAGGTAAAACAGCGCCATCTACTCCGTGAATTGAACAAGTCTTAAAAAATTTAGGCAACGAACTATTTTGTGTTTTGTAATGCTTTTTCCGTGCCCATCTGTTGCAACCAACAATATTACACTTTGGTCTTTTACTTGCCATTATAATCCCGCTTGTCAACGCTCCTAATATGCGTTCTCCCAATTACTTATGAGAAAACCGCCAGAGCGTCTATTTTTACAAACGTATTGGAAACTTAAATCCAAATACACGGTAACAACGTTATGTTGATACTTGTCCTTCATCGGGTCAGACCACTTAAAGTTATTGCCTGAAAGCACAATCGGATAGAAATGTTCGTGGTTCACTCCAAGAACGGGGTCTTTACCATAAACATAAGTCAAAGGAGTATCAAGATTAGAAATGTAAATCAAAGGGACTCCCTTAAATACTGCCTTGCCCTCATATTTGCCTAAATCAGCGCCTATCCTATCATCGCTCTTTGTAAGCAGCTCTTCAAACTCATCCAGCACCGCCGAATTAGTATAGAAACGGAAATTATTAAACCCTGATTTCGGGTCTATTACTTCGCCTGCTATTTTCGGCGATTGGAAATTGGTCTGCCTGAACGCCCTACGCATAAGTTTCAATAGATAGTCCGTCAATCGATTTGAATGGTTTGCATAATAATTAGCCCACTTCGGATTAGACGTCGAAGTGCAAGCCAGCCCGCCAACCGTAGCAAATGCGCTCTCAGCAGAAGTCACCGGCACTGCATAATCACCCACGTAACCCTCAAAAGCACCCGTTACCGCAGACGTATCAGCCTGAACCAGCCAGCTAAATATACCTAAAGGGTTCAAGTCGTCCGTAGAACCTTCAGGTGTTTTCCAAGCGGCGTTTTCCAGAAGGTCTGCAAACTCTCTGGCACAATTCAGTCGGCGATTACGAAGCAGATTAAACACTCTTACCCGACTCGCCTCACTGATTGCAACTTCACGAATGTCCCAAGAAAAACTGTTTTTGGCGTGCGTCCATTTTGCATTACCTTCAAGAACCACGTTGGCAACGTTCGGGTCATCAGTATCATACAGTCGAGTAAAACCAGCATTACCTGTATCCTTCAGGGAAATCTCCCAGTTCACCTGCTTTCCACCATCCAGAACCTTCTTATCGGCAGCAAAACCTCTATTGACCATCTCATACGTAGGTCTTGCCAAAGCCATCTCAACGGCGTCTTGCTCAAAGTACGCCATACTTGCTTTGGTCAAATCAAGACCTTGGTCGATTGTAATTCCACCAGCCATTATAATTTACCTCCTCACTTATTAAATTTTCAAAGAACAACGGGGCTTATGCCCCAACTAACTCAGACCACTTTTCCGAGAATTTTTCGTATTCTCGGTCTCGTGGCTGCATATCAGAATACTTTGCGGTCTTTTGACCCGTCGGTCTAATAGTCATTTTAGCTTTCTGCTTCTCTAATTTAGCTGCTTTATCCACGTCCGTTTCACGCACTTTGCCAAAATTAGCAACTATTTTTACCACGCCTCGCAAAGCATCCTTAACGTCCACTCCACGCTGACGAGCAATCACGGCAGCCGTAAGATAAATCTCCTGACGATAGGCAAGCTGCTCTTTACTTAAAACGTTCGTTTTGCCAAAATCAGAATTATTCGTCTCATCGAAAACAGAGTTAATCATCTTATCATACTCTCGCTGCCTGACGGCCTCACCCGAAGAAACCTGCTGCGAAATGCCGTCTAATCTCTCATTAGAGACGTTAAGCTGGTCTATAAGAGCATTCTGCCCTGAAATTAAGGTCTTAATAGTCTCTGCCGTCTGCTCGTCAAAATCCCTTAAATCAGGCAATTCCACGTGCTTTACCTGCTCTGGTTTTTTCGGCTCTGGCTCTAATTTTGGCGCTTCTTTGACAATGGTTCGTGCTTCCACTAATTGTCGATAAGTCTTATCCAATAACTCCAGCTCCGTTTTATCTTTACTTTCAATCTGCTGGTCGGTAAAACCTAATGCTCTTGCCGATTCAACAAGACGTTCAGGAACTTCCTCCTCGACCTCTTCACCCGCAGGTTCGGTCGCTTCTTTCAGGAGGTCTTCCTTCAGCTCTTCCGTTACTTCCTTTGAGGTCTCCTCTAAAATCTCATCGTATTTCGTAAGTAATTCCTTCGGGGGCTCGACGTCAGTAATAGACGTCGCTCCCTCCGGAACTATATCAACTTTTGTTTCTACTTTTTCCTCTTTCTGTTTCGCCATATAGTTTATCCTCTTTCCTCAAATCCTCTTGCTTTCATTATATCCAACTTATGTTTTCTATTCCTGACCAAACAACGCCCCTCACGGTCAAACTCCAGATTTAATTTAGGAAATGACTTCTTAAACTCATCGACCTGTGAAGGAGAGACACCAAGAGCATCAGACCATCGGGGGTTGTCCCTATGTAATACGTCCACACCACAATACTCTCGATTCCTTTCTGTTTCAGATTTATAAGCAATTCTATACCGCATAATTGCTTTACCACACTTGAAACATACTCCTGCAAACTCACCTGGCGATACTTCACTTTGATTCTTTCTACATTTAGAACAGAAATAAGAAACTATTTTATGAACGCCCATTCTTTTTCCAACTTCTCTTTTATTCGAACTTCCAGTTCGGGAGTTTTTTTAATTTCACTCCGCCAGAACCTTTGCCACTTTCTCCTGTGTCGAGCGCATAACTGTTCGTATTTATCCATTATGAAGTCCCATATAAAAAGATTTCCGCCTGCGCCACCGAGATAGCTGCTCGCAGAGCAGGAATTACAGTCATTCCCGACTGAACAGTCCAAAAATTAAAATTACCTGCTGATACATAACCGCAAGCAGCGGTATTTATCGCCGTTCCCACGGGATTATAGTAAATATCGCTGGTGATAGCTTTTAAGAAAATTCCAAGAAACTGCCCTGAAATCAAAGAGACCCCTTCTAGAAGCGAAACAGCAGAAGTAAGAGCTTGATAAATAGTCCCACTGGCCTGTGTGAAAGCAGTAATCAAAGAGCGGGTAGATACCTCTTTATCCTCGCCAAGCCCCTCACATTTACCATAGAATTTAGTTACTATTTCCGCCATTTTTTTCCTTCTCCAAACTACAAAGATGAAGAGAGCCAACAATCGGCTTATTTACTCTCACCAAACTCCCACACTCCCCACAAAAAGCATATATTTTATTCCCAGCAATAATCAAATTTTGCTTGTTCTCTTTACTATCTGCTGGGCTATCTGCTGGGCTATCCGTCAGCGCCACTCCAGTTTTTATCTCGTCCGAATTTAAGTACGTCATCGGGAGCTTCTCCGATAATGCAACTTGCGCTTCTTATGCTTCAAAGGTATTTTCGCCCCTGACTTTCTTGCATGCGCCAAAGCAGCAGCAACGGCTTGTTTCTGGGGATGACCAGAAGCCCTCATTTCTTTTATGTTTTGTGATATAGTTTTCTTTGATTTTCCTTTATGCAAAGGCATATATATATATCCTAACTCGCTTGTCCAGCTCTTACCGCCCCAAAACCTCTTGTCTGCTGGGCTAACAGATTATTTTGGTTTGATGCAGTCATTGCCCCTTCCGGCTCGCCACCAAATCTCTGGTCAGCTTGTTTTCCCGCCGGCTGACCCATCATCTGGTAAGGATTCATTTGAGCGCTGCTCGGCATACCCGACTGATACCAATCATCAAGATTACTGATTTGAAGATACCTTGCCAGCTCTTTCATCAACGCGGGCACGTTGAGGATTGTCCCCTGCCCCGCCGCAAGCTGGGCCGTTGGGAGCACTATCCCCATCACAAATTGAAGCAGTCGCTGGAATCTAATTTCAGGGTTCATCTTTGCCATCGAATACGGCTCTATATCAAAAGTAAAGTCCGTAAAATCGCCTTCTTTGGACGCTTCGCTATACTCAGCCTTAATATCAAATCCCGCTATCCGCTTCACGACGGGAATCACAATAAACGGGTCATTCCAAAGAAACCATATCAATTTCCTCGCTACCTCACGAGTAAAACTATAAACCTTGTTCTGCATATCGTCCACTTCCCGCATAGCGTTCATCTGAAGCATCTGCTCCTGACCTAACGTCTGCGCCATTACCTCCTTGCCCCCCGTAACGTTCAAATTCGGGCCAGTGGCCGAAAACTGATTCAGCATAAACATTAAAAACGGAAAAGATTTATCCACAAATCCGCCGAAAGTAACCTCTTTTACAACGTCAGGACTCTCAACGCCCACCATCTCTCCGTGTCGTGCGTCCCGCACGGTCGTCAAATCTTCATCACTGCCCTTCAGGCCAATCGCAATAGTCTTTTCCCTCTCCACCTGCTCTCTCATCTTATTAACTACCACGTTGATGGTCTTATTGTAATCCAACCACGTCCAAACGGGGGGAATTGGAATTATACTGTCGGGGAAATATCTAAAAGCAAGAACGTCATAAGGCCCTGTTTCAGGCCCATCCCATTCCACCTCACGTAAGAATTTATCACCCTGTCCTTCAGGCGGCAAGGTAACGATTACCCCATCCTGCGGAAGCCAAATATCAGCCATCCGAACCGTCTTCCAAATCTCATTATACTCCTGCCTTTTGGCTACTTTCTCAGGCGAAGTATCATCCCCATACATCTTCAGGTCTGGTTTCAATCCATCGAAATTCTTAAACAATCCGCTTTCTCTAACGTATTGAAGCGGCAGTCGAAACCAGTTTCCTTCGAGTTTAACCTCTTGCCGATTGCGTGCAGAAACATCCCCTATATAGTCGTTGAAATCCACCCTATCGCAATATGGCTGACCTATATCGTGCAAATGCCCGAAAATCTCTACCTTATTTTTAACGCTGGGAGTTATGCCCGTCTTGGTAATGCCCATCCCGAAAAGAGCGTCCATCACCACGGGCCGAAGCGTATATTCGGCAAACTTAATCTCATCGAAAAGATGAGCGACCGCCAGCTCCAACGTCCTCGCAAAAGACCGAACGTTAGGGTTATTTAATCCTTGTCTCGGCTGAATCATTATACCCGGGTTCTGGGAAACCAGAAACGGCGCTATGACTTGCACGCCCCTATCTATAAGATTCAAGGGCACGGTATTTCTTGACCCGTAATCCTCGTAATCATACCACCCGTTCTCATAGTGTCTCCAGAGACGCTGAGTGCGCTTACGCATCGGACGAGAATAAATTTCCCACGTCCTTAATGCTTCATTGAGACGGCTAAAAAAGGGTTTATATTTTTTCGGTGTCATACGTCTCCTATATCAGCCAAGGGCTATTTTCTTTCTTTTGTCGTTCTTCTTCTTTCGCTTCCTTGAGCCGCACGGCCATACTATTGCCTGCCTGAATCTGCTCTATATAAGACGGCGCCGCTCTCTGGTCTTGCAAAGCTAAAATATAAAGACCGTCAGGTATTACCCTATCCCCGTGTATTCCCCTTGCCCCGCCTTCCTCTTCGAGAGTATAAGAGCTGCCAATATCCCCATTCTCAAGAAAAACGTAGTTCTCATACTCCAGAATTGTATCCTCATCGTAAATCTTCAAAAATCTATCAACGGGACTGGCCTTCACGCCCTCGGCGAGCGCACAGCGCAAAGAACACAAAAGGTCATACTTCAGAGGACGGGACGAATACCAACCAACGCTATGCCCTTTCAAAGACCTATCTCTTGCTCTTTCATTACGGGTTCGATATATCGGATAGTAATGCTGTCCTATTACACGCTTACCGAATACTCCCCCAGGGCCGTTGGCTTCCCATATCAAAAACGGCCTGCGGCTTGCCCCCCCGACCCACTGACATAAACCAAGCACTGTATTAGCAAAATCATCAGGAGAAACACGAGAATTGACGTAAGAACCCAACATTTCGTTTGTATTAACGTCATACACCTTCGCCACGGAATTAGAAGCCCCAGCGCCCATTGAAATATCACAGCCAACGACGTAATTATGATACTGAAGGGGGCGTCCTTTATCCAGCTGCCCCCACCACTTAAAGAAACCCGTCCCATCCTGCACAAACCTACCATTGACTATCCAATTCTTAGATACGTCGTATTTTACGTTCCCCTTAAAATTGGGCTTGCGGGTAAATTGCTGCAAAATAAGATTGCAGACCTCCGTATCGAAAAACATATCCCCGGCGCCTCCAGGGTTCATGTCAATATTCGCAGCCATATCCCTGCGGCTTCTTTTCTTTTCCTCCCTATCATACCAGAGGCTACGAAACTTATTCGCCCCATCAGCAACAAGATTCAACTCCGCTTCCGGATACGCAACTACTATTTCACGAAGTAAATCGCTATATGTCAATTCCGTTCCGACGGGATAGTTAAATACGTTACCATATAACCCATTATAATAATCATCAAGTATGATAATTTTATTGAGGTCGGGTGATTTGTATAATCCGCCAGATTTTTCGGGATTGACAAACCAGGGCAACCTTAAAACTTTCACCGTGCCGGAACGGGCTATGGCCGAAAACGGATGCCCCGAGCCAAACCAATGCGTAGAATTGTAAAGCACGCAGTCGGTTACGTCGTAGATACTATCTCTGATACTGGCGGCCATTTTATAATCTACGCGACCAAACTCATCTAACATTACGGCAGTTCGTCTATCGCCAGCGCCAAAGTTCTCATTTGTCGCTTCACCATCAATTGCCGCCATATTCTCCAGATTCTCAAGATGAAGATGGGTCTTTAGAACGTTCGGCTTCATCCACATCGGAAGCGTTACCAGAGCATAAAGAACTTTATGAAACAGACAAACGTGGTCGCCGGTTACCCTGCTATTGACCATGTCCAGAGTGGTCGATTGGTCAACTAATTCCTCTTTTCGAGAGCCCATCAAAAAAGTCGATTGAGGCGAGAAAAGAAAATACAGCACAAATAAAGTGCTAATCAATACGGTAGCCCCTTCTTTGCGAGATTTTTCCACGACCCTGCTTTCACCTTCATCTATTGCTATTTTAAGGTCTCTTACCACCTCTCGCTGGGCAGGACGAAGAATAAAAGGCACGTTTCTTTTGCCTGTTTTCATCTGCGGATTGAACGTCCAGACACAAAGGTCATAAAAGAGCTCAGGATAATCAAAACACAATCGAGCAAACGCTCGTTGCGCTCCTTTATCCTTCATTAACCACTTATGCAATTCCATTCTGTAAGCAATGTTTTCCTCTACGTTGCGAGGAACGAGCTGCAAAAACGTATCAGGATTGTCCAACGCTGACGGCTTCAACTTTCTTTTTCTCCGATAACTCTTTCGCCATAGAAACGAGTTTTCCGCTCAGCCTCTCTATCTGGTCGGCTTCCAGCTGCGCTGAAACGTCAATATTCAACGCCTTTTTCTCCTCAATAAGATACTTCGTGTTCCTAAACTGCTCCGGCGCAAGGTTAATAAGCATAAAAGTCAAAAGATAACTATCGGGCTTTTGATGTTTCTTTTTCACAAGGGTCTTTTTTACCGTCCCGTCAAGAGCTTTTTCCTCGTCTATTTCCTCATAATCATAACCGCAAGCAGCCCTTATAGCCGTAGCTACCAGATGTTTCACCGCCACGCTGCGACCTTCCTGAACCGCCTGCTTGAAAAAAGGATATTGCCCCTGCCATCTGTTTATAGTTACTCTGGTTACGCCTAAAGCATAAGCAAGGTCGTCATCATTGAACCCTGCTGCCTTTAATCTTAGGGCAACTTCCGCAAATTCAGTTGAGAACTTTGCATTTTTCCGGATTGTGGTCATAATTTTAGGGCAATTGCAGTGGTGAGTTTAACTCGGCTTTAGCTTCCCGCTTGACTTGACTGATTACCAAGCGCTGCTCTTCATACCTGCCCTTTATTCTCCCCGCACCCAGCTATTACCATCGATTTCCTCTTCATCTGGCTCAAGAAGCCCTTCATCCAACCACATAAAGCACCCCCTCACCCAGTTAAACTATTTTTGAACTCGAAAGCCATCAGGCCATACAGAAATACCCTTTACCCATTTTTTCCATTGAATTTTAAGCCCATCCCCCGTATTCCAAAGAACATATTTGGAAGTTTCTTTTATTACCCGCCAATCCTTCACTTTCCTATGTTTTAACGTCCTTTCATACAGGTCGTCTAATAACGCATTATCCCAGATAAATGGCAAAAGTCGCCTGCCCCGAACATCATAAATCCTTCTATCTACCATACTTATGTAAAAATGTTTGGCGCGCCTAACTTCCCTTGCATAACGGTAGGTTAAACCCTATATTCCTTCAGTGGGGCTTACCCGCCCGCCGAATATAATGAGGGTTTTATTAACTGACAATCAATATAACGTCCCAGATTGACAAAAGCACTGTTAGTTCGTTTGACACAGGCGAGCTTTATACCTAATCGCTGCATCCTTAGAATGCTTTTTGGTGTGATTAGAGGTTTATCTCGCCGCCGACTTGCCTGCGCCCCTCGATTTCTCAGATACGGGGAATTCGTCTTCATACTGTTAGGAACAGCCCAGACGCCCTTGCGCCCAACATCGTTACCGCCTTGTAACTCTTCCTGCTTTTGCCCTGCTGCCGACTGGAACTTTGTTTTTGTTCGATTAGACTCATCGAGCAGCTTACTTTCACAAGGTAAACAAATTCTAATAAAACAACCGCCCATATGCTCATAAGGAACATCTATAAGCGGATTTTTAGCTTTATTGCATAGTTCACAAGTAGCCATAGAATCTCCCTATTACTATTACTTATCTCTAAATATTTAATATCGTCTAAAACGTTCATTAAATATTGAGAATTTTCGAGAATTTTACATAAAATTATATACAGATTTACATAACTCTTTTAACGCTCGCAATTTATAGCAATAAAATAATTTTCATCGGGCGGAATAATAAAGAAATACCCCCTATTTACCTGATTTCTATATATATTACCGTATCATAACGACCCCCTTACACTAATATAAGCTAATCCCTTGAAAAAGCACTTTTCCCAAAAATCATATCAATTTTCAAAGCTGTTATCTTTCTTTCTCGACAATGAGCGACGACTACTACCTACGCCCCCCGTGCAATGATTGTAGTGGTTGTATGGGCTGTAATAGCTGTTATGACGTTCCATTGTAATAAAAGTGATAGTTGCATAGGATATCATTACAGGTACGGTAATGAGTAAAAGAATGATAGTTAAGAGGATTCAGGGGGAGAGGATTGTGGAACGGGGGGAGCGGTATCGTTTTCGATGTTGTTGTAGTCGTCTGTTGTTTAGCTGTTGCGGTCAATCCTGGTGTGTTTAATGCTTATACTTGGTTTTTAGCGTGTGAACGGTGTAATAAGTAATGCTTATGGGGTTTTTAGCGTGATTTTAAGGGTTAAGGTGTTTGTCCATTCGGTTTTCTGTGTTTTCGTTTAGTTATCGGGCTTTTTTGTAAGGAAATTCAAGGAGCGGCGGTATAAGTATTTTGAATAAAGATTTATTAAAGATTTTATCTTGTTGTGGTATAAGGAGTTATGAGCGTTTTATAAAGATTTTATTTGCTCAAACAGGACAGGTCTGTTATAATAGCGGTTGTATAGGTCGGTGCGT